>Ga0209172_10000188_pt1 | contig 188288 bp, 130 predicted proteins | sample LarsenN4metaG_FD_184113 | JGI IMG/M metagenome (GOLD analysis project Ga0209172, IMG submission 184113) | Hot spring sediment bacterial and archeal communities from British Columbia, Canada, to study Microbial Dark Matter (Phase II) - Larsen... ... | reverse complement strand
TTTTTCGTCTCTTTTTTCTTCCGACTCAAACTCCCCACTGTCAGGCTTTCTAGGCAACAATAGTCTATGCACTTTCCTGTCTTTGGAGGACTAATAGTGAATTTTCAATCCATCTTCTCTTCTCTTCGTCATTACTTGGACTGAACCTCTGAATCGATTCCTCACTTATATTCCAAGGTATTTGGTAATTTGAGGCTAATTTAAGGTGCAGTTAAAACATCTTGAACACCTCTTTGCGTTTGGTATATGCGTTTTTACTTGGGGAAATCGAGTATTAAACACAACAAGTTTATCACTCCACTCATTGGTCTTAAGAACCGGACATGAAACTTTCACTTGATCCGGCTTTTCAATGACTTGACCCTTGTCATAGAAAACTCTAACTAGCATGCAGCTAACTCATCCTCTTTCACCTTTCATCACGTCGTTCCGTTTGTTGGGAATTAAGTTATCGTTGGCGATTCTAATGGCAATGACAGTGTAATGCTTGGAAGTTAATGTATACATCATTTCCGCCAAGAGATTCGGGGATGATATAATCTACTTCAATTCAATTTTCTTGGAGCAGTGTTTCAGCCTGATTACACTGCTTTGATATTACGATGATTCAAACGTGTCTTTCTTTTGTACTCAATGAGTATCTTGCTCGACTCCTTACCGAGTTGGGGCTATTAGTTAAAAATGCCTTTTATTCCCGCTTTGCCAATTGATGGCTTCGTTAACTTCACATGAAAAATTAAGGTCTCTTTGCTGTGATTAGTTGAATCGAGTGTTTAAATTTTTTGCGCTGAATAGGTACTCTACAACAATACCAACGCCATTGGTAACGAGCGAAAAGTCAATCCTCATGAATTTGTCATTAGGAAATCACTCTAGTCAGCATAGACAATTGACAATGCTATTCATTGTGGCAGAACTAAAGTAGGAAAAAATTACACTGTGATTTATGCTGACACTGCTTTAAAGACGCTGCGTTGACAAAATCTTGTCAATAAACGCAAGGTTAATTACTCACTGTACATCTGTAGAAGATGTGTTACTTCATTTACAATGCGGATGAAAGGACTTGAACCTTCACTCCTGTCGGAACTAGAACCTAAATCTAGCGCGTCTGCCAATTCCGCCACATCCGCATGAGATAATCATAATAACATATCATATGTTTGAAGGGAATAGGGAATAGTTAAAATCATTCAGCTATACCCCATACCATTGGAACTATTCAACTACATTACTGCCAAACGTGGTAGGCGATGTTTAAAGCCACACAAAATTTCCCAGGAAATGGTGTTTAATTTTGCTGCCCAGTCATCGGCTGTGATTTTCTGTCTACCTTCTTCACCAAGCAAAGTGACGACTTCTCCTTCTTGTAAATCTGGAATGGCACTGACATCTATCATTAACTGATCCATAGTGATTGCACCAATTTGTTGCACTCGCTGACCGCGAATTAATACCTGCATTTGATTAGAAAGATTACGCGGTACGCCATCTGCGTAACCAATACCAACAACGGCTAGACGCATTTCCCTGGGGGCAATAAATTGATGTCCATAGCTAACACCTGTACCCGCTGCAATGGTTTTAACGTGGGTAACTCTGGCTTTGAGTTGGAGAACAGGCTTGAGATTGATGGTGTGGTGTAAATGTCTTGCGGGGTAGATTCCATACACAGCAAGACCTACACGTACTAGGTCGTAATGTAATGTTGGGTCTGCGAGGGTAGCAGCTGAGTTGGCTAGGTGCAAGCTAGGAATTTTGATACCTAAAGCTTTGATTTGAGCGATCGCTTCCTCAAATCTTTGATGCTGCTGTTGCATAATCGTCGGTTCTGGGCTATCTGCTGTCGCTAAGTGGGAGTAAATACTGGCGATCTGAAGATGAGGTAGTCGGTCTACTAATTGAACAAATTCTCCAGCTTCTTGCCAGTTAGTACCCAGTCTAGACATTCCTGTATCTAATTTAATATGCACAGGAATAGGCGAACCATATTGAATATTTTCTAAAGTGTTGGAGACGATTAAAGCTTGTTTCGGACTGCCGATTGTGGGCTGGAGTTGCCAATGAGCGATCGCATTAATTTGTTCTGGTGTATGGGTTGCACCTAAAATCAAAATTGGGGCTTTGATACCACCTTCTCTGAGTTGAATACCTTCAGGAACAGTAGCTACGCCTAACCAACTCGCACCTGCTTGTAATGCTATTTGAGCAACTGTAACTGCACCGTGACCATAAGCATCCGCTTTAACTACTGCCATCAACTGGGTACGCTGCGATAAAAATTGCTTGATTTGTTGGACATTATGAGCCAATGCCTCTAGGTCAATTTCCACCCAAGCACGTTGTGAAAACCAGGCATATGTGTCGCACTGTTGATGAGTAGCCATGCTGGTAGCTGGTTTGCGACTTAACATTTCTCCTCCCTCCTCTCACACCACTTTTGAATAACTGAGTATGGCTATCAGTGTTGATTTTCAATTCTGTTTGTCATACCAGAGTTAATCAGGAAGTTTAACCTTCATTACGGAATAAATACAACATAGCTAGGCTAATAATTCAAAACACTATACCTTGAGATGTAAGTAATCTTTTACTTGACATCGTTGGCTTAATTTATTGAGTTGGGATACGAAAAGTAAGGTACTGTCCAACGATCTGTTCTTTTTGCCGCATTTTCCCTGCCTAACAGCGGTAGATAATCACTATTTGTTTGGAGCTTTAGGTAAGTTTGAGGAAACTCCTGTTCAGGATTTCATAAATTCTTGGACTTCGTCGGTATATTTCTTTAAATTATTTCGGAAGTATAATTTATTTTCATCTCCCAATGAGCGGAGATTCGTGTTAATATATGTAAAACTAATACCTTGAGCGTTAATCAATGGGGAAGGTTTTAGTCCTAAACGCCTCTTACGAACCGCTCAACATAACGAGCTGGCGCCGTGCTGCGGTTCTGTTAATTAAAGGCAAGGCAGAGCGTGTTGAACACAACGGTAGGTTTCTTTATACAGATTTTCCGTTGCCAACCGTCATTAGGTTGCGCCATTACGTTCGCGTCCCTTATAAAGAAATCCCTCTTACTCGCCGGAATATCTTGCATCGTGATGGACACACTTGTCAATACTGTGGTTATACAGGCGACGAGTTGACTTTAGACCATGTGTTACCGCGATCACGTGGTGGAGGTGATACTTGGGAGAATATTGTTACAGCTTGTGTTCGCTGTAATGTTAAAAAGGGTAGTCGAACTCCTCAAGAAGCACATATGCTGCTGCGTCATCCGCCTCGCCAGCCTTATAGCAGCCTCTATTTTGAAGTGAGTAAGCATTTGAAGAGTGGACTGCATCAGGAGTGGCAAAAATATGTTATAGGACTCTAGCTCTAACATCTAATGCTTATAACTCCTAGTACCCGGCAGCTTGATGGTCATCTAATCCGGGTGCTAAATTGCCGTGGCTTGCGTAGAGGCAAATGTTAAGCAGATCGACGTGTATTTGCTTTGAAGAAGAGCGTAGCCTGAACATAGATTTAACTAATATAGCTTTTACTTATAATTACCTACGGGATTTTGGCAGAAAAATAAATACTTTCTGAAAAAATTGGCAGAAGCCTATTATAACTCATAAACTCAAAAAAAAAGCTAAATCTTATCGAAAATATTTTCAACACCCAGAAGAAGGCTTGTTTGTAGCTTTTTAAACACTCACAAAGTTTATGATATGTACTACACCTTAGTTGATAGAAAATCTCAGGTGTTTGAATTGAACGGAAATTTCTTAATTTTCGTTAAAAATATAAATAATACTCATTTTACTGACAATCAGATCTAATCTAATCATTTATTTAATTAGTCACTCGGCATAGTCTTTCTATTTATTGAGCTACAAAGGATAACAAAGATTGATCATCGTGAGAAATAAGCTTAAGAACACTGGGATGTTTTGTTTTCAGCCTCTATGTGCATTCTGGTAAAATTAAGGAAATTAGTGAACTATTTGCTTGACAAAAAATATACCGAGATATACATCCCTATCTGCTCAAATTTTTGCGAAGATCAGAATGTGGGGTTGAATCAGTCAAACACTGGTTGAGGTGACTCTAAATAAATTCATAGAGCCTCACACTTAGAGCAAATCATACTATGCAATTGAATTCTTCTTTTATTAAGCAGTCTGATAGTTTTTCATTGACTACGGAGTCCAATCCAGAGGAACCAGACATAGACAAAGAAACAGAAGTTTCACTGACTAAATCTATTTTGCCAACCTCCACATCTGAAGGAGTTGGAATCTACATAGGGCAACGTAGCAATTCTCTAGCATTTCAAAAATCAGAAGAATTGCAAAAGACCTTGTTATCACACCGACACGAGCGTCAATTGATCGTTGTTCAAGATTTTCCTGACCCTGATGCCCTTTCTTGTGCTTGGACTTATCAGTTAATAGCCCAGCAATACGATATCAAGTGTGAAATTATTTATGCTGGGACTTTAAGTCATCAAGAAAATATAGCGTTAGTCAAGCTAACGGGTTTACCTGCACAACGTTGGACACCCCAAACTCTGAAAACGAAAGATTTATCCTGTTATCAAGGTTTGGTTTTAATTGATAACCAAGGTACAACCAGTCAGCTACTAACATCTTTACAGCAAGCAGGGATACCGTTAGTAGCAGTAATTGATCACCACAGTTTACAAACAGAACTGAAATCAGAGTTTGTAGATGTGCGTCCTTATGTGCGAGCCACTGCAACGATTTTTACTCAGTATCTTCAATGCGGCTTACTGGCTTTAGATAGTAGCATTAGCCAACACGTCAAATGCGCCACAGCATTAATGCACGGTTTGCGTTCAGATACGAATCGCCTAATGCAAGCACAAGAAGAAGATTTTATGGCAGCGGCGTATCTGAGTCGATTTTATGACGCTCAACTGCTGAATGCGATTCTTCAGGCTAACCGTTCTAAACGGGTAATGGATGTGATTGAGCGATCGCTCAAAAACCGCATTGTGCAGAATAACTTTTCCATTGCTGGTGTTGGTTACCTACGCTACGATGACCGAGACGCTATCCCCCAAGCAGCAGATTTTCTGGTGACGGAAGAAAACGTGCATACTGCTGTGGTTTATGGCATTGTTCACGATGAAGATGATGAATTAGAAGTCGTCATTGGCTCACTGAGAACAACCAAACTCACCCTAGACCCTGATGAATTCATTAAAGAAGCCTTTGGTCAAGATAGCACTGGCAGATTTTTTGGTGGTGGGAGAACAGGTGCTGGCGGCTTTGAAATCCCGATGGGATTCTTATCTGGTGGTAATGAAAACTCTGCTTACGCCAGAATGAAATGGGAAGTGTTTGACGCACAAATTAAGCAGAAATTGCTGAAATTAGTGAATCCTAAAGATAATCCAATTCAGTCTGAGTAAGTTTTGTATTCAACTACTAGAAATTGAGAGCTAATATCTATAACAAAACTCTGATAGCTCTCAATTTGTAAACAGCCTCGGAACTAATTTCTGAGGCTGATCAGTTTTTACTAAATGAATGCCAGCAGATGTAAATGGGGCAATAATTGCATTGCGATCGCTCATCCCGGTAATGTGAGGCAAGATAGAACTGCGATCGCCAATATCTCACCGACATATCCCAAAATGGAATATGTTAATTCATATTGGGTGCAACTGTGGAACTGTATCTCATTCGTCATGGCATAGCGGAAGAACAACAAGCCACCATCAAAGATGAAGAACGCCCGCTGATCAAAGAAGGAAGGCAAAAAACTGAGAAAGTAGCCCAGCGATTACAAAAATTGGGTTTGCAGTTTGATTTGATTGTCACTAGTCCTTTGGTACGCGCCAGGCAAACAGCAGAAATTCTCCTAGAAACAGGACTTAGTTCTCAGCTGGAAGAATCGAATCATCTAGCCCCTCATGGTCATATTTCTAGTTGGCTAGATTTTTGGTTGCAGCCTAAAAACTTTACCCAAAACACCCAGTTAGCATTGGTAGGACATGAGCCTTGTCTGAGTAATTGGGCAGAAATTCTTCTATGGGGGGAAGTTAAAGGCGGCTTAGTCCTCAAAAAAGCAGGTATGATCGGAGTAAAACTGCCAGAAAATGGTTCGCCTGTGGGTCGCAGTCAGATGTTTTGGTTGACACCTCCCAGGTACTTGCTATAACAGTTTTGCAACTTCTTTCTAAAGAATTGTTGTAAGCTAGGCTACTGTTATGGCAGCCATCATTTTTGGTAAGTTAGCGTGTCGGATATTTCACTAAGCAAATGGTGTTGCCATGATGGTGTGCGAATACAAGCCTGGTTTAGAAGGCATTCCCGCCGCCCAATCGAGTATCAGTTATGTAGATGGGCAAAAGGGAATACTTGAATATCGTGGCATTCGGATTGAAGAACTAGCAGCAAAAAGTACATTCTTAGAAACTGCTTATCTTTTAATCTGGGGACAATTGCCAACAAAAGAAGAATTGCGAGCATTTGAGGAAGAAGTTCGCCTTCACAGGCGAATTAAGTATCGTATTCGGGACATGATGAAATGTTTTCCTGAAAGCGGTCATCCAATGGATGCACTCCAAGCCTCTGCTGCGGCTTTAGGCTTGTTTTACTCGTTACGCGATTTACATAATCCTGCCTATATTCGGGATTCTGTAGTACGCCTCATCGCTACAATTCCGACGATGGTGGCAGCATTTCAATTAATGCGAAAGGGTAATGACCCTGTTAAGCCTCGCGATGACCTAGATTATTCTGCCAATTTCCTCTACATGCTCAACGAGAAAGAACCGGACGAATTAGCAGCGAAAATCTTTGATGTCTGCTTAATTCTCCATGTTGAGCATACAATGAATGCTTCTACCTTTAGTGCTAGGGTAACAGCCTCAACTTTAACTGACCCTTACGCGGTGGTTGCTAGTGCAGTAGGTACTTTAGGAGGCCCACTTCATGGTGGGGCTAACGAAGAAGTAATTCAAATGTTGGAAGAAATTGGCTCTGTAGAAAACGTTCGTCCTTACGTTGAGGATAGGCTGCAACGTAAACAGAAGCTAATGGGCTTTGGTCACCGCGTTTACAAAGTCAAAGACCCCAGAGCCACAATTCTGCAAAACTTGGCAGAGCAATTATTTGCTAAGTTTGGAGCAGATAAGTATTACGACATTGCTCAAGAGATGGAACGGGTAGTGGAGGAAAAACTAGGTCACAAAGGGATCTACCCTAATGTAGACTTTTATTCTGGTTTGGTGTATCGCAAGATGGGAATTCCCACCGACTTGTTTACACCAATATTTGCGATCGCTCGTGTAGCTGGTTGGCTTGCTCACTGGAAAGAACAGCTCGCAGAAAACCGGATTTTCCGTCCTACCCAGGTCTATAACGGTTATCACGAAATTCCTTACACACCCCTCGACCAGCGTTAATGAAGAAGGCGGGGGGCAGAGGGTAAGGGAATAGGGGAGGCAAAGGAGGAATTTCTCAGTACACATCACGAAGCACTATTAGTTCCATTGTCAATCACCTCACACTCATTGTTGGTATTTCCCAACATCATAGACAGTGGAGAACCGTTGCCAAAATGGAAGCGGCTGCTTTGTGTTGTTTGTTTGAAGGGAACGGAGATTGGGGAATGAGGACTGGGAATTTATTCTGCTTCTCTCCCTGCTCCTCCGCAATTGCTCCACTTGGGGAGAAGTTAGAGCGGAGGTTTCCTCCGCTCTGAACTTCGAGGCAAAGCCCAAGACCGCATTGCTTTCTGCTCCCTGCCCTATGCCCCATTCCGCATTCCCAAAAGACATAGCAAATCCCAATCCTAGCTATAAGTAGAAGTTCTTGTGTAGCTACAGAAGCCAAAAACCATCGGGCGATATACTAGGCATGGGTATTGGCAAAAAATATTAACTCAGGTGTCATCTCAACAGAGAGATAAATGGGTGCTATTGCAAGTATTAGTTTAACTAATGATTGTGATGCACCGTGACTTGATGACTTAAAGAGCAGAAACATGAATTCAGGAATTGACCTCCAAGGAACTTTTATTAAATCCTTGATGGATTTAGGACTCCCACAGGGGGCAGCTAAAGCAATTTGGATGCCTCTACCCATGATCTTGATGCTCATTGGGGCAACAGTGGGTGTACTTGTTTGTGTTTGGCTAGAACGGAAGATTTCCGCCGCCGCACAACAGCGAATTGGCCCAGAATATATTGGGCCTTTGGGCTTACTAGCTCCCGTCGCCGACGGTCTAAAGTTGGTATTTAAAGAAGACATCGTACCAGCACAAGCTGACCCTTGGTTATTTACTCTCGGCCCTATCCTAGTGGTTCTGCCAGTGTTTCTGTCTTATTTAATTGTTCCTTTTGGACAGAATATTGTCATCACCAATTTACAGACAGGGATCTTCTTGTGGATTGCTTTATCTAGCATCCAGCCGATAGGTTTATTGATGGCTGGCTACGCCTCCAACAATAAATACTCCCTATTAGGTGGCTTACGGGCAGCAGCTCAATCAATTAGTTATGAAATTCCCTTGGCTTTGAGTGTGTTAGCGATCGCAATGATGTCTAACAGCCTTAGCACCGTGGATATCGTCAACCAACAATCCGGCTACGGTATTCTGGGTTGGAACATTTGGCGACAACCTCTAGGTTTTCTCATCTTTTGGATTGCTGCTTTAGCTGAATGCGAACGCTTACCCTTTGACTTACCAGAAGCTGAGGAAGAGTTAGTTGCAGGCTATCAAACTGAATACTCCGGGATGAAATTTGCCCTGTTTTATCTCAGTTCCTACGTCAACTTAGTGCTTTCTGCTCTACTGGTAGCAGTTTTGTACTTGGGTGGTTGGGATTCTCCCGTTCCCATCAATGTTTTAGCAGGCTGGATAGGAGTTAGTGAGGTTAATCCAGTACTCCAAGTAGTTAATGCTGCTTTGGGTATCACCATGACCTTACTCAAAGCTTACTTTCTGATCTTTATTGCCATTCTCTTGCGCTGGACAGTACCACGGGTACGGATTGACCAGTTGTTAGATTTAGGATGGAAATTTTTGTTACCAGTAGGGTTAGTGAACCTGCTATTAACAGCAGCACTGAAACTGGCCTTTCCCGTCGCCTTCGGTGGTTAGTCCAATTTTAGATTTGAGATTTTAGATTTTAGGCTCAAATCCCTTCGGATGACGCTCCTTTGTCGCTAACGCTGGGCTAACGGCAGAGTCAGTCTTGGGGAAAACCCCCAAAACCGTGCTGTCTCACCAAAATCTAAAATCTAAAATCCAAAATTCCAAAGAGAGAGACACAAGATGCTAAAGTTCCTCAAACAAGTTGTTGATTACGGCAAAGAAGCGGTACAAGCTGGCCGTTATATCGGTCAAGGTCTATCTGTCACCTTTGATCATATGCGCCGCCGTCCTGTCACTGTACAGTATCCTTACGAGAAACTGATTCCTGGCGAACGGTTCCGCGGCCGAATTCACTATGAATTTGATAAGTGTATTGCCTGTGAAGTTTGTGTGCGGGTTTGTCCGATTAACTTACCTGTCGTGGATTGGGAATTTGACAAAGCCACCAAGAAGAAAAAGCTCAAACACTACAGTATCGATTTCGGGGTTTGTATTTTCTGCGGTAACTGCGTGGAATACTGTCCTACTAACTGTCTCTCCATGACAGAAGAGTACGAGCTAGCTGCCTACGATCGCCATGAACTCAACTATGATAATGTGGCTCTAGGTCGTCTGCCCTACAAAGTTACAAATGACCCGATGGTGACACCATTACGTGAGTTGGTTTATCTACCTAAAGGCGTTCTCGAACCCCACGACCTACCCACCGATGCACCTCGTGCTGGCGCACGTCCAGAAGACCTAGTAGAGCAAGTGGAAAAGTAAATGTCATTAGTCATTTGTCCTTTGCTAACGACTAATGACTACTGACTACTGACTAATGACTATTAACTGAGGACAAAAAACAGTGAATCTAGCGGAAGGAGTACAACTTGTTACCTTCGGCATACTGGCCGTAATGATGATTGGAGCAGCCCTTGGTGTGGTGTTAGCCTCCAGTATTGTCTATTCTGCCTTTATGTTAGGGGGTGTGTTTATCAGCATTGCGGGTCTGTACCTGCTGTTAAATGGTGATTTTGTCGCCGCCGCCCAAGTGCTGATTTACGTGGGAGCAGTGAATGTCCTAATTTTGTTTGCCATTATGTTGGTGAACAAACGGCAGAATTTTACCCCCTTCCCCAGTACTGGCGTGCGAAAAATCCTGACTGCGATCGTGGCTGTAGGTTTGTTTGCCCTATTAAGCACAATGGTATTGGCTACACCTTGGGCTTACTCCACTACTCCAGTAGCAGGAGAAAGTTCCATAGTTTTAATTGGTGAGCATTTCTTCACCGACTTTTTATTACCTTTTGAATTGGCTTCTGTATTGCTGCTAATGGCAATGGTAGGAGCAATTATTTTGGCACGTCGTGAGTATCTGCCAGAAGTTACCCCCTCCGAATTGCCTCAGACTGTGTTGACTTTACCAGAACGCCCCAGAGAACTAGTAGGGGCTGGTAGCGACACCAAAGAGTAAATACAAGCTAGACCCCAGGGCGTGAAAACTTCTCTTTTCTAGCCCCTAGTGTCTATTTTTCAGCCAAATTTTTCAGAAGGGATACGATCACTCATGCAACTCCAGTATTTTTTGCTACTTGCAGCTGCTTTGTTCTGCATTGGGATTTATGGTTTAATTACCAGCCGCAACGCAGTCAGAGTATTAATGTCCATTGAGTTACTGCTCAATGCTGTTAATTTGAATTTAATGGCATTTTCCAACTTCCTTGATTCAACATTAATTAAGGGTCAGGTTTTCACCGTGTTTGTGATTACCGTGGCGGCTGCTGAGGCGGCGGTAGGTTTAGCGATCGTGCTTGCCATTTATCGCAACCGTGATACCGTCGATATGGAGCAGTTTAATCTCCTGAAGTGGTAATTGCGTGTGCAACTCAAGCAGATAATCATTGCTTATAAAGCGCGGGACTCCCAGAGCAAACGCTGGGCAGAAATTTGCGCTAAACAGCTAGAAAGTCGCAATTGTCAGGTCTTGATGGGGCCTAGCGGGCCAAAAGATAATCCCTACCCGGTATTTTTGGCTTCCGCAGGACAACCAATCGATCTGGCAATTGTCTTAGGTGGTGATGGCACAGTCCTAACTAGTGCCAGACATTTAGCACCAGCTGGTATTCCCATTCTGGGAGTGAATGTAGGTGGTCATTTAGGTTTTTTAACCGAGTCAGTAGAAGAATTTCAAGATACGGAAGCAGTTTGGGATCGGCTGTTTGAAGATCGGTACGCCATTCAACGGCGGATGATGTTGCAAGCAGCAGTCTATGAAGGACATCGCACAAATCTAGAACCTGTTACGGAACGCTTTTTAGGTTTGAATGAATTTTGTGTCAAACCTGCTTCAGCCGATCGCATGATCACCTCTATCCTAGAAATGGAAATTGATGGCGAAGTGGTAGATCAATATGTGGGTGACGGATTAATTGTTTCTACCCCCACAGGTTCAACTGGTTACACTGTTTCTGCCAATGGCCCAATTATGCACGATGGTATGGAAGCGATTACCATCACGCCTATTTGTCCCATGAGTCTTTCTAGTCGTCCTCTGGTCTTACCCGCTGGTTCTGTTGTGAGTATTTGGCCTCTGGGTGACTATGAATTGACGACGAAATTATGGATGGATGGGGTCTTAGCAACCTCAATTTGGCCAGGACATCGCGTCGATATCCGCATGGCTGACTGTCTGGCTAAATTTATTATTTTACGCGAGAACAATTCTTACTATCAGACGCTGCGGGAAAAATTGCTCTGGGCAGGCACTAGAGTTCGCTACAACACTAATCACAAAAATTGAGGTACTTGCCCAGCAATTAAGTTTATTTTAGCCCCTGGTCTTAGCACTGGGGGTTTTCATCCTCTATTTATTAGTTTTTTCTAATTCTGGCACTCAGCATTCTCTAGTGGTTACGTAAACTTGATATTAGAGCAATTCTGTATCCTATTGCCAGATTTTTTAGGAAATTAAGCTCATAATAAAAGCAAATTACTAACCAATAATTCCTGTATTCTACAAGCCGCAAGATTTATTGGCGTAGTCTATCCAAAATTTTATACGTTAATAAATAAAATAATTTTCTTATATAGTCAGTAAATTTGAGAAGTTAGGACATCGTCACATATCTGAGTTGAAAGACAGATGGAAATTTCATACAGCTATATCAATTGTCCACTTAGCCATCCTTCTGCTTTTAAAGATTTTCCTATCATAGAAACTGATAAGTATATCCTCAAAATTGCATTGACTAATCAAGAACTAGAATCTATTTTTAAGTTGCGTTTTGAAGTATTTAATTTAGAATTAGGCTTAGGATTTTCTCAGTCTAACCTCACACAAATGGATCAAGATCAGTTTGATGCTATTTGTCATCACTTGATGTTGATTTGTAAAACCACTGGGAAAACCATTGGTACTTATAGAATGCAAACTTATAAAATGGCATCTCAAGGTCTAGGCTTTGATGCTGCTGATATATTTAATCTCCAGGCAATTCCCCACGATGTATTACAAGCATCTGTAGAAGTTGGACGTGCTTGTATAGCCAAAGAATTTCGCAATATTCAAGCTTTATTATTAATTTGGGAAGGACTAGCTAACTACCTTATCTGGAGTGGTAGCGAATATTTTTTCGGATGTTCTTCATTACTTACACAATGTCCTTGGGACGCGGCATGTGTGTATGATTATTTTCAGAAAAATGATTTTATGCACGAAAGTATCTTAGTTTATCCTCATCCACAATATTTTTTGAATTTACCACCGATTTGTAAACAAAATTGTCATGTAGAAATCCCTAAAATCGTCCAGGCTTATTTGAGTATTGGGGCTAAAATATGTAGTTTACCTGCAATTGATCAAGATTTTAAAACCATTGATTTTTTAACTATATCTAAAATTCCCAATTTTACACAATGGCATTAATTACTGTAATACTTTGCTGTATACTGATCCTGTTTGTGGATATAAGCACCATAAAACGGTAACAGCAATGCTAGAACAAAAAGTAATTAACCGCTTTTCAAAGTTATCTTTTCATTCTCCTTGGTTGATTATAATTATTTTTTCTACTCTGGGTCTGATTGGTATAATCAATCATTCAATGTGGAGAGATGAACTAAATCCTTGGCTAATTGTGAGGGATAGTGAATCGTTCGGAAAATTAATTAATAATATTCGTTATGAAGGTCATCCGGTTCTCTGGTATTTTTCTCTAGCTTTTTTGCGGATGATTGCTGACACTCCTGTAATCATGCAAATATTTCATTTAATTATTACAATTTTCGCTGTTACAATTTTTTGCTTATATAGCCCCTTCAACTATCAACAAAAACTTATTTTCACATTTGGATATTTTCCTTTTTATGAATATTTATTAATTTCTCGAAATTATGCTTTTAGTATGTTGTTTGTTTTTGCTTTCTGTGCTGTTTTTCCATCCAGAAAAAAAACTTATTTTTACTTAGCAACTATATTAGGTTTACTTGCTAACAGTAGTGCTTACGCTTTATTAGTTTCATTATCGCTGTTATTAACTTTATTAGTCGAATTTTTCTTTGACAGCGAACATCGCCGACAATATATACATCAAAGTAAAAAATATGATTTGTGGTTGAGTGTTGGCGTTATTATACTTTCTTTCACTTTATCTATTATGGTTATTACCCCTCCACCAGATAGCTATCTGCATGGAGGATTAGATAATGGATGGCTATTTCAATTAGATATTCGTCAATTACTGAGAAGTATAGGCAGATTGTTCGGTACTTATTTTCTAATTGTTCCCCATAGAAGATGGTTGGATTTAATTATTTGTAACTTAATCGTTATATTTATTGTTGTCGTAACTTTAATTAAATTATCGAAAAAGCCCTTTTCTATATTTTTATACATTACTGGTAACTTGATATTATTAACATTTACATATTTGAGATTTGCAGGTCATACTAGGCATTTTGGACATTTCTATTTGGTGCTAATAGCAGCTTTATGGCTGGGCAATTACTATCATGAATCTAGTTTTTTTATTAATAAATTTCGTATTAAAGAAAATTTATTTATATGGGCAAAAAAATGGCAGAATATAGTCTTAATGTTAATTTTATATGCCCAACTTATAGGAGGATTTTACGGCTTTGCCAGGGATTTGATTGTACCGTTTTCTGCCAGCCGTGAAACTGCTAATTATATAGAAAAAATGCAATTAAATAATGAGTTTATTGTGGCAAGTAGAGATGCCAATATGGCTGCCCTATCTGGTTATCTTAATCGTAAGCTTTATTATCCTGAACTACAAAGTCTGGGAAGTTATACATTGTTTAAGCAAGGTCGTAAAGCTGTCGAACAGCCGGAGATATTGGAGCAAATTAATCTACTATTAAAAAATCAAAATGACAAAAATAAAGTTTTACTGATTTTAAATAAAAAGCTGAATTCAACCCACAACAACTTAAAGATTATTCCTATCAGGAATTTTGAAAAGGCATGGGTAGATAGTGAACGATATTATCTTTATTGGGTATATGGAGTATATTAGCAAAAGGATTAATTTTTGCTGTAGTTTTAGTCCTAATAAAAAGCATAGTCAAACCCATACTTGGTAACTATCTTAGGCTTAATTGTTCTTGAAAAGTGCAAGTTATTATGTATGGGGAAATATGCACCATATAATTTGAGGTTTTGCATGAAAGTAGCAGTCTTCAGTACCAAAGCCTATGACCGACAGTTTTTAGAAGCTGCAAATTCCTCCACAAAGCACGATTTGGTGTTTTTTGAACCTCGTCTTGGTCAAGATACAGCTATTCTCGCCGCCGGATTTCCGGCGGTTTGCGTATTTGTTCACGACCAAGTTGATGCACAAACTTTAGAACTTCTAGCTTTAAGAGGTACTCGCTTAATTGCGCTGCGTTGTGCAGGCTTTAACAATGTAGATTTAAAAGCCGCAGCCAAGTTGGGAGTGACTGTAGTGCGTGTTCCAGCTTACTCACCCTATGGTGTGGCCGAACACTCTGTAGGATTGATTTTGAGCTTAAATCGCAAAATTCACCGCGCTTATAACCGTGTTCGAGAAGGTAATTTCTCTCTAGAAGGACTGCTGGGGTTTAACTTGAATGGGCGGACTGTAGGGCTGATTGGTACTGGTAAAATCGGTTTGATTTTAGGCAGGATTATGAGAGGGTTTGGTTGTGAACTACTTGCTTATGATGTATATAAAAATCCTGAGTTAGAGGAATTAGGCGGAAAATATGTAGAATTGTCGGAATTATTCGCCAAATCTGATATTATCTCGTTGCATTGTCCCCTAACGCCTGAAACTCATCATCTCATCAATGCTGAGGCGATCGCACAAATGAAATCAGGTGTGATGTTAATTAATACCAGTCGGGGTGGATTAATCCATACCCAAGCTGTGATTGAAGGATTAAAGACAGGTAAGATAGGTTCTTTGGGTGTAGATGTCTACGAACAGGAATCAGAATTATTCTTTGAGGATTTGTCTGATGAAATCATTCAAGATGATACATTTCAAAGGTTGACGACATTTCCCAATGTACTGATCACCGGACATCAAGCATTTTTTACAGAAGAAGCTCTACGCAATATTGCAGATACAACTTTAACGAACATTAGTGAGGTTGAGCAAGGTCTTACTTGTGCTAATGAGCTACGCACTCAACCAGACGTAGAAAATAAACTTTTGGTAAGTTAAAAGTATCATCTTCTTTGGGCATTGGGAATTGGAAATATTCCCAGTCCCCAATACCCATTCTCCAGTCCCTTAATTATTGGCTTCATTGGCGATAATGCCAACTAAATTCAACCGATTTAAGATTTCGACTGCTTGGGTGACTTCGGTTTGAGTTACCCAGCCAATGCGCCCCACCATCATAATGCCATTACACAATGAGGCGACGATTCTGGCATCAACTGTGCCTAAAATGGCTGGAGCATCTATTAATACTAGGTCATAACTTTGCTCGAATAACTCGATAAGTTCTTTCATGCGCTGGGAACTGAGCAATTGCACAGGATCTTCTGGTGCAGGCCCGGCGGTCAAAATATCGATAGAGGGGTGAATAGGCTGGATGTAGTCGTTGATATGATCACTGCTCTCATCAACTAGTAACAGAGATAATCCCCAGTCATTAGATAGTTGGAGTATTTTATGGAGTTTAGGCGATCGCAAGTTAGCATCAATTAATAATACCCGCTGGTGCATATGTGCTGCACTCGCCGCTAACCCCAAAGCTAAAGTTGTGCGTCCTTCTCCTGGTAATGCAGAAGTTACCATCAAAGAATTAAAGGGAAAAGGATACTTTAAAATTTGCGTATTTTGATACACCATATCTAAGGTTTCGTGACAAGGTAGCCATGAGTTGCTTTCTACCAGGGAAGGTGAAGTATTACGTCGCCAGTTCCAAGCTAAACTCGGTAGTCGTTTTTCCATCGCATTCGATGCAAGTTTCGGGACAGAACCTAACAATCTCAGGTTGCTGACTCGTTGTAAATCCTGTGCTGAATGAATCACACGATGACGCATTCCCCAAAGTAGTGCGATCGCAACACCCAAAACAGGCCCAATCACCATACCTCCAAATACTAGCCACAGTTTGTCATAACTGTTATATGTCGCCAAACTCGGTGCTTCTAAAACTTGCCAATCCAACCCTGTCTGAGTAATTTTTAATCCTACCAACTGTTGTGTTTGTAATAATTGCTCTAAAGCTTGACGTTGAGTTTCTACTTCAGATAGTAAACGTTGATATACTGCTATTAAATTCGGATATCGTTTCAACTCTGCACTAATTCGTTGTTCTGATGCAACTAAGCTTTTTTCTTTATTCTTGAAACTTTCAGCAGTTGATTTTAACTGATTCAACTCCTCTATTATTTGCTCTTGTGTTAATGCTGCGGCTTTTGTACTCTCTTGTTTTAACTGCTTTGTTTCTTGTTGTAAAAGTTGTAATTGATGCTGATATTGCTGTTTCAGGCTGACAATAATAGGAGAATTATCTGTGTAGCGTAATTGTTCCTGTGCTAATGCTTGTTCAGTTTTCTGCACTTCACTTAAAAGCATTTGGTAGCGAGTTGATTGAATCAAATTAGAGGAAATCAGTGTTTGCTGAGTAGAAATAGCTATATTCTGCTCTAAGTTTTGCTGACGTTCTTGGACGTTTTTTAATTCATTGCGAGTAGTTTGTAATTCTTTTTGAATATCTGCCAAAGACTTCAGCAAAATTTGACTTTGTGATTGTGGGTCTAATAGATTGTGTTTTTTACGGAAATTTTCTAGATTTTGCTCTGCTTGTCTTACCTGCTTTTGCATTAGTGGGATACGCGTGTTAACAAAAACTAGCCCTTTATTTAGTCGTTCTTGTTTTTGTTCTATATTGTAATCTTGATAGACTTTCTGTAAAGCTAATAAGACTTTTTGGGCTTTAACTGGATCACTATCCTGGAAGGAAACTTCAAAAACAGGACTAACCAATTGATTAGCCCCTTTTTTCTTTTCTAATTGTGTAACTTTTAAAGGAGAGTTTTGGTTGTAATTCGATTTACCTTTAATTTGCTCTACAGTAATATTAGGATAGTTGGAACGTAGTAAAGTTACTGCTTTTTCAATTAAATTAGAACTCAGCATGAGATTCTTCTGAGCAGTATAGTGATCAACAACCTGTGAGTTGGAATTAGTGGGCTTACTATCTGAAATATGGGGAATATTAGTTAATTCAACACTTTCGTATACATTAGAGCTTACTAAAATTTGCATATAGCTCTTGTAATTAGTTTTAGTCATGACAGCCATGAGGCTAGTTACTGACATGACAATACAAGAAACTGCTAATACTACAAACCGTCGCCGTAGTAATATTTTAGATATATGTCTAAATTTGACTTGTTCTTGGGATGAGTTAGTAACAAATTCTTCTTGATTTAAACTTACTTTAGACATTTATAAATTCCTCAAATTCTGTAAAAATTGTTCTAGCAAATCATGAGTATTTTGCTGAGTTTTTTTATGTATATGCAAGTACAAAACACCAATCCCCTAAGAATTGGCATGAAGAATATAGAGCCTAAAATAATCTGCCAATTGATGTCAACGATTTCTAGCAGCCTTTACTGTATCCTTATTAAATAAGCACAAGTTATTTTTTAATATCTCTGCAGGCAATAGTAATAGTAGTAGTGATAGTTATCAATGATTCTCGTAAAGTCTAAATCTAGTGCATTAATTATTAATTGCTTATAAGAATCTGCAAAAATTTGAATATTAAACTTATTTAGAGCGTCGTTTTCACTACCAATAAAGATAAATCAAAATTTATTGAGAGACTCGAAAAGCTTAACTAACAGCTATTTCATACTCATTTGGCTATAGAAAAAATAATCACTGCTAAATATAGGGATATTTATTAAGAGATTGTTTAGTGAATAAATATACTTTGTATATAATATAGAAATACCAATAATTATTAATTAATAATGAATGTATAATCCAATTCTTCCTATTAAGTAACTTTTGGCATAAAATTAACGAATTATTGATTTATTTATAGATAATATTTCACAAAAAAATTAAGCATAGATAAAATTATCTTCTACTTTCCGGTTATCATCTAAGACTTATTATTCACTGAAATGGTATTCTAGACTACTAATTTTTAATGCGATCGCCATTTTCTGTAGATGGGGTAAAATTAATATCAGATTAAGCTTTCAATATCACATAAAAGTCATCAATGTAATCTTCTTGAAGCTCTATTTCTGGATCTTTGTAACAATCGTAGATCTGATTGTAGTTATCCATCTTATTTTAGGTGCAAGATTATGATGTAAAATTTCAATTGCTGCTATTTAAAGCAACATCTCGCCGTCTGGGGACATCATAAGTCATGAAATCATAAGCCATATCTGTCCTTGGAAAAATAGCACGCGCTTCTTTGAGTAAATCTTTTAGATCCACAACATTACCAGGAGCGTAGCGCGGACTAAAATGAGTCATGATTAATTTACGCGCACCGGCCGCTAGTGCTGTTTGTGCTGCCATTGTAGTTGTTGAGTGTAATCTCTGAAAAGCCATATCTGCATCTTGATGAGCAAAAGTAGCCTCATGAATTAACACATCAGCATCCTGAGCCAAATCCACCGCACCATCACAATAAACTGTGTCAGTACAATAGGCAATCTTGCGTCCTATTTCGGTGGGGCCACATAGTTCTGTACCCTTGATGACTCGCCCATCATCTAGTGTGACAGTTTCACCCCGTTTGAGTTGACCATAAATCCGACCTGGGGGAATTTGCAAGCTTTTCGCTTTTTCAATGTCGAAGCGTCCAGCACGGTCTTTTTCGGCTACGCGATAGCCAAAAGCTGTAATGCGGTGATGCAACAGACCACAAGTCACGGTAAATTCTTCATCTTCATAGATTATGCCAGGGCGAACGGTATGGACTTTAATCGGGTAAGAAAAATGTGTATGGGAGTAACGTGAAGCAGCTTGGATATAGTCATTTAATCCAGCTGGCCCATATATATCAACTTTTTCTACATTACCTGCCAAACCACAACTAGCCAAAAGTCCCATCAAGCCAAAAATGTGGTCGCCGTGCATATGGGTGACAAAAATTCGGGATATTTGGCTAGTTTTAAGTTCACTCCGCAACAGTTGGTGCTGAGTACCTTCACCACAGTCGAATAGCCAAAATTCTGCCCTTTGCGGTAATCTTAGGGCAACACTAGAAACATTACGTGTTTTTGTAGGTACACCGGAACTTGTCCCCAAAAATGTGATCTGCACAGCGTTTTCTGGCCTTTCTTTTGCTGAATTTAAAGCTCTGTCTTATATAGTGGCATGATTATTCAGCAAATTTACAAGAGGTCTGGGGGTGTAGGGGTGTAAGGGTGTAGGGGTGTAGGGGAAATTTAGCTCTTTTAACGGTAAATACTCACCTGGACTCACTGATTAATGGTCTTACTTTGTAATGCGTCCGATGAATCTTTTGGGGGTTTTTGATCATCGGGTGGCTGATAAGCAGCTAATGCAGTTTGGCTGATAATAAAAGATGTACTTAAAATACAACTGACCAAAAGTTTGTGCAAAGGCCATTTCCTGTAAGTCATATTTTTTCCTCCTGCGATATGGCACTGCTCAAAGATTCAGAAAATTGTAGGTTGATAATTACCAGTTATATTTCTGATTGAATGCAAAATTACCTCTAAAATTGCTGGAAAATGTTCTGAAATTTAGGAATCACTGAATTTCACGAAATACGATCGCACTTTCGACTCTACAAGTATGCGATCAATTATGCGATCGCTACTCAAACAATTCTGCTCGCAGAAAGTATGACCATATTACGAGTAATTACTTAGATTCTCTATTATAAAAATTCACTTGTCATTTATCTGTAATCAAGATTATAACCAAGTGGTATTAGCGAAAAGACATAAAAGTTTTGATACAAAACTACTTTGTGGGCTAGCAATTTTTACTAGGTTAATGACCAATACAGCAGCAATTGTGGTTTATCTGGGGGCGATCGCATCTCAGGCTTAAGAGATAGCACAGAAACAAAGGGTTCAATCGCATTCTCAGTAGCACAAACTCAACACAATTTCTTGACGAAATTATAAAAGGTAAAAACAAATGCCAGCGATTAGCTTAACTGGGGCAACTTACACCCAAAACTTTGATTCCCTATCTACTAGCGGAACTACTAATACATTGCTTCCACAGGGTTGGGAAATTACTGAAACAGGAGGTGGCGTAAGGGACAACGAGCAATATGCAACAGATACAGGTGGTTCTAATACAGGAGATACCTATAGCTACGGTTCAACAGGGAGTACAGAGAGAGCATTAGGTGGATTACGATCTGGTACTTTAATCCCCACTATAGGGGTAAGTTTTACTAACAATACAGGCAGTGTCATTACTTCATTAAACATCAGCTATCGTGGAGAGCAATGGCGGCTTGGTACATCAGGCCGAACAGACCGCTTAGATTTTCAGTACAGCTTAGATGCAGTTTCTCTAACAAGCGGTACTTGGACAGATGTTAATACCTTAGATTTTAGTTCATCGAATACAGCAGCCACCGCCGGGTCTCTTGATGGTAATGCGGCGGGGAATAATACAACTGTTACGGGAGTAATTTCTGGACTAAATATTGCCAATGGTGCAACATTTTATTTGCGCTGGCAAGACTTCGATGCTACTGGTGCTGATGATGGTTTGGCAATAGATGACTTTTCTCTTTCTATTCCTTTCATAACCCCCACAGTTAATTTATCGGTTAGTTCCAATATTGGTACTGAAGCAGGGACAACACAAATCACCGTCACTGCTACAGCTTCTAGTGCGGTTTCCGGCAACCAGACTTTAAACTTGGGAGTAACTGGAACAGGTATCACCGCAGGCGACTATACTCTTAGCAACACCACAATTACCATTCCCAACGGACAAACTACTGCTTCAATCACATTCACTGTCGTCGATGATGCTGTAGTAGAAGGAACAGAGACAGCTACATTAACTATCAGTAATCCTTCTGCTGGGATGACATTAGGTAGCACTACTACTCAAGACATCACTATTACTGATAACGATGTTATTTTATTACCAGACTTAAGCGTCAGCACTATTACTCCTGGTTCACAGTCTGTTGGTACTCCTTTCAATTACACATTAGATGTGCAGAATAACGGTAATGCTAACGCCAGTGGCATAGAACTAAGATTTACCCTACCTGCCAACGTCACCTATAATTCATCGAATATTTTGGGAGGAGGATTTAGCAGTCCCACTGTTGTCGGTTCTACTCTAACTTTTACTGGTGGAAGCGTTAACGCGGGTAATTTTGCCCAAATTAACGTTAATGTTACACCCACCCAAGCAGGCACTCTTGGCAGTGGTACGTTAGTTGCTGATCCTAATAGCACTATTGCGGAAAGCAACGAAGCTAATAACTCAATTGCAACTTCTAATGTAACGGTTAATCCTGCGCCCACAGTCAGCTTATCAGTTAGTTCTAATACTGGCTCAGAAGTAGGTACAACGCAGATTACGGTCACTGCGACGGCTTCTAGTAACGTTACAGGCAATCAAACAGTTAACCTAGTAGTGACTGGAACAGGTATTACAGCAGGCGATTACACTCTCAGCAACACCACAATTACCATCCCCAACGGACAAACTACAGGCTCAGTCACCTTCTCCGTTGTCGATGATGCTCTAGTTGAGGGAACAGAAACCGCTACACTGACTATCAGTAATCCTTCTGATGGAATCACACTTGGCGGTGCAACTACTCAAAATATCTCCATCACTGACAATGACTTTGCTTATCCCGGAGCTACACCAGGGACAGATATCCTACGTGGAACAGCAAGCAATGATACCATCGACGGCTTAGATGGCAATGACTACATCTTTGGTAATGCAGGCGACGATACCCTAGATGGAAACAATGGTACTGATTATGTGTCTGGTGGCGATGACAATGATACCGTCAGCGGCGGTGATGGCTCAGACTTCCTCTATGGCAACGCCGGCAATGATCACATCTTCGGTGGTGAAGGTGGTGATAACCTCGATGGTGGAGAGGGTGATGATATACTTGAGGGTGGTGCAGGTAATGATATTTACACTGTAGATATTCTAGGCGATCAAGTAATTGAGGTTGCTGATGGCGGTATAGATAAAATCAACTCTGTAAATACTTGGGATTTAACGAATAGTAGCAATGTAGAAAATCTCACCCTCCTAGGTAACACCGCCATTGATGGTACTGGGAATGAACTCAATAATCACATCGTTGGGAACAATGCAACTAATATTCTAGATGGTGGCGAGGGTGATGATTGGTTGATGGGTAAAGCAGGTGATGATCATCTGATTGGTGGTAATGGCAATGACAGGTTAGATGGTGGTGTAGGTAATGATCTTCTAGAAGGTGGTGCAGGTAACGATATTTACGAAGTAGATAGTGACCAAGACCAGATTATTGAAGCCATAGATGCAGGTACAGATACAGTGTTCTCCCTAGTTAGTTGGGATTTAGGGGATAACCTAGAAAATCTGAGTTTAGTGGGTCATCAAGCTATTAATGGTCAAGGTAATAGTGCCGATAACCGACTGATGGGTAATAGTGCTGATAATATTTTGGAGGGTTTAGCAGGGAATGACCAACTGTTTGGCGGTGCTGGAAATGACACACTCAGAGGTGGTCTTGGTAGTGATAGGTTAGAGGGTAGTTTGGGTGCAGATATCTTTGATTTAATTGGTGTGCTAAACAGTGGCTTTGATACGGTGGTTGACTTCAAAGTCGGTGAGGATATTGTGCATCTATCTGCATCTGAGTTTGGACTGAGTGCGGGGACATTAAATCCCAGTTTGTTGGGACTCGGAACAAGTGCGACTACAGGCAGTCAACGCTTCATTTACAATCAAGCTAAGGGCGAACTTTTCTTTGATGCTGACGGTAGTGGTAGCAATGCACAGATGCAGATTGCTTTATTCTCTAATCGTGTAGCTTTAACAGCTAACAGTTTTTTACTCATTGGTAATGCTGCTGTTGATGTAATTATTAATCAAAGTGGTGGTAACACTACTATCACTGAGGATGGTGTTACTGATAGTTATAGTGTGGTCTTAAGTAACCAACCAACATCTAATGTTGTGATTAACCTGAATGGTGGTACACAATTGACTACTAGTGCTAATCAGTTAGTTTTTACACCTCAAAATTGGAATGTTGCTCAAACTGTGACGGTGATAGCTATTGATGATTCTTTCATAGAAGGAAATCATAGTGGTACGATTCAACACACAGTTAGTAGCAGCGATTCTAGATACAATGGCATCGCCGTTAATTCTATCAATGTTTCTATTAAAGATAATGATATTCCTCTGACTAGGAATGGGAACAGTGATATTTTTACTATCAAAGGTAGTAATGCTCAAACTCGATTAAAGGTGAGTCTTACCGATACTGGTGCTTACAATGCCGATGGTTCTGCTTTTTCTATCGATGAATTAGGACTGTTTATCGTTGATGATGCTCAAGGTAGAATTAATGGCCTGCTTCCTGGTGATGCTGGTTATACCCAAGCTGCTTTAAGTCGCGCGCAGGTAATTTTATCTGGTGTGCCTGACTTTCCGGGACAAATAGATAGCGATCGCCAACGAATATTAGAATTAGACTCTGGAAGTAACTTCCGATTCTATCTTGTCCGCAACAGTTCATTAGATAACGTTAATCAAGGAAATACTCCTGTTTCTGAAGTATTGTTCGGCACGCCCAGCACTCAACAAATTACAGATTTGGGTTCTAGTATCTTTTCCATAGCTTGGGAAGATGGCACAAGTAATGCTACTGGTAGTAATCCCAATGACTTCCTAGATTTAGTAACGATGATTGAGAGTAGCAATCAACCTCTCACATTAGGTACAGATTTGCAAACCAGAACTCCAGGAGAATTATTAGATTTACGGACATTAACTGGAACAGTAGAGGCTGAATTTATCGTCACCCGCGACGGTCTTTTAAATAACTACGTTGGTTTCTATCAAGTTGCTAATCAAAGTGGCGGTATTGATATTAACGGTGATAGTGTAGCAGATGTTAATCCAGGAGATCCTAACTACATTCAAACAGCAATCGGCAGCCGAGTTGCTGGGATTGATTTAACCGTAAATACTACACCAGGTACAGCAACATACCAAGGGTCTTTCCTTGGAGGTGCGATATATGCACCATTTATGATCGCAAATGGTAGACCTAGTGCGTTCTCAGACGCGAATACGGCTAATGATCCACCTGTTTACTTTCCATATTTAGGGGCTAATGCAGATGGACGAGCTCATATCCGTTTACTAGGAGATAATTACTTTGGTTTTGAAGACTTACCTCTTGGCAACGCTGATTTTGATTCCAATGACTTTACACTCAAAACTAACTTTTCTCTTATTAATTGATTTCATTCAAGTAAATTCCGGCTCATCTTGGGGATTCAAGGCCTTACGCCCATACCCCACCTATCTGTCGCATTCTGTTTCCAAATTGGTACAACTAGCGAATTTGTAGATGAGTATTTTTGATTCGTTGATCTATCTCTGATACTCATTTTTGAGCAAACAGTAATTCTGTAACTCTTTCTAATACCTTTAATCCTTGCAAAGAACCGCGAATTAGGTGATTAGCTGCTATTGGTTGACGAACAAATCTCACTGCTAGAGATAAAGGCTTGAGTGAACCGTCAGGTTTGATTGCTGCTGTTATATCAGGAATATCATTATCGCAATCATCACTCACTACTCGTAACATGGCTACTTCTACCGCAATTTTGTGAAAAAACTCCAGGACAGCAAAGCCTTCCATATCAACGACATTAACACCCATTGTTTCCCCAAGATACCGTTTTTCGGTGGCGGAACAAATCACGCGATCGCTGGTCAATGATTTAGCTACGCTGACTCTTGACTGTTGATGGTTGAATTTTGATTGGATATAAGAATTAAGTGTATGGCTGCATTCTCGTATTTGTTGTTGATATACACAATCTTGGTACAGCACAATATCCCCGACTTTGTGCTGCTGAGTTAAACTACCGCATAGACCTAAGACCAATATTCCCGGTTTGACTTCCTTCTCAAAGTCTTTTGTCTGTGACCATTGTTGCAAATATTCTCTTACAGCATGAATACCTACTGGTATTGGTTTAACAATTGGCTGTTTACCAGTCAATCGCTTTAAGCCGCGACACACAGCCGCAGACTCTGCTCCTTGCGGCACTAAAATTGTTGGCATGGTTTTTCCTCAACCCCTACACCCCGAAACAGAACTCGCAGACCAACAAACAATTATTGTAGTAGCATGACAAATAATTATGTCTTCCGCGTGATGATTTTCCAAGATGGCAAAGCTTAAAGGCTCAAAATCTGCACGAGAGCGTTTTAATATTTCCCGGTTAGCTATTGAATTTTCATGGCTAACAGTGAGTTTCTGGATAGCGGTAGCCGTAGCTGGTTTTCTGGCTTTCAGTTCCCTCAAGTATGCTCTATTTCCAGATATTACTTTTCCAGTAGTAGTGGTAAATGCTACTGCACCTGAGCAAACTGCTGTTGATACTGAGGCAAAGCTAGCCATCCCCATAGAAGAACGCCTGCGTTCTCTAGAAGGATTAGAGGACATTCGCTCATCTAGTTATCCTGGACAAGCTGCTGTCAGTTTGTCTTTTGCTGTGGGAACGAATCTAGAAACATCAACTAGCAATGTCGAAACAGCACTCAAGCAGTTGACTCTACCCCAGGGAGCAAATTATAAAATTATTCCCCTGAACTTAAATGAATCAGCAGCTGTAAGTTATGCCATTGAGAGTTCTACACAGAGTCTCAATGATTTAACAAAACTGACAAACGACAAGATTATCCCAGCGATCGCTAAATTACCAGGAGTGCTGAAAGTCTCACTTTTGGGTGTTCCTAGTGCATCGTCTCCTCCCAACCCCACAAACACAACGGCAGCTTTGCCTCAGGGGGGAGGGACTTTAGTAAGATTTAATGGTCAAGAAGCATTAGCATTTCAAGTCATCAAGCGTGGTGATGCCAACACCTTAGAAGTAGTCAGCCGAGTCGAGAAGGAAGTCCAAAAACTCCGCACTGACTTTAAAAATATTAAACTCACATTAGCGTCTACTCAGGCTGAATATATCCGCCATGCAACCCAGTCAACTATAGATGCGTTAATAGAAGCGATTATATTGGCGATCGTCGTCATCTTCCCATTTTTATGGAATTGGCGAGCCACTCTCATTTCTGCCTTGGCGATTCCTACGTCTTTGTTAGCGACGATGATTGTCATGGCGATATTTGGCTTTAATTTAGAGACAATTACGCTGCTAGCTTTAGCTTTAATTATCGGTAGCGTTGTGGATGATGCCATCATTGATGTAGAAAACATCCTGCGCCACATCCAAGAAGGTGAAAGTCCCCGCCAAGCTGCACACTCAGCCACAGATGAAATCGGTTTAACAGTCGTCGCCACTACAGCCACAGCCATAGCTGTTTTCTTACCTATTGGGTTGATGGGTGGAGTAGTAGGACAGTTTTTCAAACCATTTGGAATTACAGTGTCTGCTGCTTATATTGCTTCTACATTGGTGGCTCGGACTTTATCACCAGTATTATCTATTTACTGGCTAAAACCACCTAAGACAACTTCCCGACGCAGGGAATTAAATATTGGGGTCTATTTTACCGAAGCTTACCGCAATTTATTGGCTTGGTCTTTGAACCATCGCACAATAGTAATTGCCTTAGCTGTACTCAGTTTTGTAGCTGGAATTGCCATAGTTCCCTTCATTCCCAAAGGATTTATCCCCAAATTAGATCGCGGCGAATTCAACATTACCTACACAGCACCTCTACCAAAAATCCCTGATTTAGCAGCCTTGCAACAGTTAGCGCAACAACAGAGGAGAGGAGCAGTTTTACCCAATCCCCAATCCCCAATTCCCAATCCCCAATCCCCAATCCCCAATCCCCTCAACGATTCCCTAGAAGTGGCAAAAAAACTGGAAGCAGTGGTGAGAAAATCGCCAGATGTGGAAACTGTGTTTACTACCGTCGGTTCACGGGAGGGTGAGCCAAACAAAGGGACGCTTTATGTCAAATTGAAGGAAGACCGCAGCATTAAAACAGCGACATTACAAGACCAATTACGTCAGACTTTGCCCAAACTTCCCGGTGTGACTACTAGCGTAGAAGATATTCAATTTGTGGATACTGGTGGACAAAAACCTTTACAAGTCGCACTGCGCGGTAATGACCTCAAAACCTTGAGCCAAGCCGCTAAGAATATTAAAGACCGAATTAGCAAACTCCCAGGATTTGCGGATGTCACAGTCACAGGTGAAACCGACAATTCAGGACAAGTTTTTCAGATTGAACGGTTGAACAATCAACGAGTAGCCTATATCAGTGCCAATTTAGGTAAAGATTTAACTTTGGGTGATGCTACAGATAAAATCGTTGCGGAAGCAAAAGCTGTGTTGCCTGCTGGTGTTACTTTAGACTTGGGAGGAGATTCTGCCCGTCAAAATGAAGTTTTTGGCAGTTTTGCCACAACTTTGATTTTATCGACGTTGTGTATCATCGTTGTGTTGATTTTACTGTTCAAAAGCTGGGTAGATCCTGTAGTGATAGGCGTTTCCTTACCATTAGCAGTAGTGGGAGCGATGCTAGCATTACTCTTTACCAAGAGTGATTTTGGGATGATTTCGCTGATTGGTTTTGTGTTCTTACTGGGACAGGCAAACAAAAACGCCATTTTGTTGGTAGATTACATTAATCAGCTACGCCAAGCCGGGTTAGCACGTACAGAAGCCATCTTGAAAGCAGGGCCAATCAGACTTAGACCAATTATGATCACTACTGTTTCCACCATTTTAGGGATGTTACCGATCGCCTTGGGTTTTGGTGCGGGTTCAGAATTGCGATCGCCTATGGCTATAGCTATTGCCGGCGGGTTGGTCACATCTACCATTCTCAGCTTGATTGTCGTCCCCGTAGTTTACGCCATCTTAGACGATTGGTTTCCTCGATTTAAGCAGGTGAAAGACTAATGCAAGTATTTGTCACAGGGGGAACTGGTTTTATTGGCTCTCATGTGGTGCGTCTGTTGTTGCAGCAGGGATACCAAGTCAAAACACTGGTACGTCCGAATAGCAACCTGGGTAATCTGCATGGGTTAGATGTGGAAATTGTCAAGGGTGATCTCAATCATCCAGAACTATGGCAACAGATGCTTGGTTGCAAGTATCTATTTCATGTCGCCGCCCATTATTCCCTGTGGCAAAAAGACCGGGATTTACTCTATCGCCACAATGTTGAAGGAACAGCCAATGTGTTGAATGCTGCTCAAAAGGCTGGGATTGAACGCACTGTCTATACTAGTTCCGTTGCTGCAATTGGTGTTGGTGCATCTGGTCAAATCGTCGATGAAACGCACCAAAGTCCTGTAGAAAAACTGGTGGGAGATTACAAAAAATCTAAATTTCTCGCCGAACAAGTAGCTATACAAGCCGTAGCGAATGGTCAAGATATCGTCATTGTCAATCCTAGTAGTCCTATTGGGGCATTAGATATTAAACCCACACCCACTGGTGAGATTATCTTGCGGTTCTTACGACGACAAATGCCCGCCTACGTCAACACCGGACTCAACTTTATTGATGTGCGCGATGTGGCTTGGGGACATTTATTCGCCTTGCAAAAGGGAAAAACAGGCGATCGCTATATCTTAGGTCATCAAAACCTCACCCTCAAACAACTGCTAGAACAACTCGCAGACATCACAGGCATACCAGCACCCCAAAACACAGTTCCTAACTGGCTACCTCTCAGTGTTGCTTGGATTGATGAAAAGATTCTCGCACCCCTAGGCAAAATACCCTCCGTGCCATTGGATGGCGTGCGAATGTCACAGCAGACAATGTATTACAATCCTGACAAAGCTGTCAGAGAATTAGGATTACCCCAATCACCTATTAATATTGCTCTCAAGGATTCTGTAGATTGGTTTGTAGCTAATGGCTATGTTAGTTAAGTTCCTAGTGAGGACTTTAGTCCTCAAGATCAGGACTGAAGTCCTTACTACAAACTGTGCTTTGATCTATATAAAGAGGAGTGAAGAACAAACATGGCGATTAATCTACAACAAGCTATAGACATTGGTAAATATCTAGTAACTCAACGTCTTTTGGGGCGCAAAAAGTTTCCTTTGGTATTAATGCTAGAACCACTGTTTCGCTGTAATTTGGCGTGTTCTGGTTGTGGTAAAATCCAACATCCTACAGAAATACTCAAGCAAAACTTAACTCCAGAACAGTGCTTTGCAGCTGTAGAAGAGTGCGGCGCGCCGGTAGTATCAATTCCCGGTGGCGAACCACTGCTGCACCCCCAAATTGATGAAATTGTCAAGGGATTAGTAGAACGCAAAAAGTATGTCTATTTATGTACCAATGGCTTGTTATTAGAAAAAAGCCTTGATAAATTTCAGCCTTCTCAATATTTAACTTTCAGTGTGCATTTAGATGGAATGCGAGAATGGCACGATCAATGTGTAGACCGTCAAGGCGTGTTTGATATTGCTGTCAAAGCTATCAAGGCAGCTAAAGCTAGAGGATTTCGTGTCACTACCAACACCACAATTTTTGAAGGTTGTGACCCTAAAGAAATGCAGGAGTTTTTCGATTTCCTCGAAACCCTCAATACGGATGGGATGATGATTTCCCCTGGTTACAGCTACGAGTTGGCCCCAGACCAAGACCATTTTCTCAAACGCGAACAAACCCGCGCCTTATTTAGAGAAATCCTGTCACCCTACACATCTGGTCAGAAAAACTGGAATTTCAACCACAACCCTTTATTCTTAGACTTCCTCATCGGTGAAAAAGACTATGAATGTACGCCTTGGGGCAGTCCTAGCTACAGTGTTTTAGGTTGGCAAAAACCCTGTTATCTCTTAAACGAAGGACATTACACCACCTTCAAGGAATTACTAGAATCAACCGACTGGAGTCAATACGGTCGTGCCAGTGGTAATCCCAAATGTGCTGATTGTATGGTTCATTGCGGCTATGAACCAACAGCCGCAATGGATGCTATGCAACCACAAAACATCGCCCGTTCTCTGGGAACTGTGTTTGGGAAGTAGTTGACAAGAGGCAGGCAGCAGGGGAAAAGGGGCAGATATTAAATCACTTCCAACTTCCCCCCTTGGACTAGCTTGAGTCTGCGTCCTCGCCATTCGATGGTGTTACCTACAAAGCCATAGCACCAAAGAATAAAACTTACTAGGTCGCGTATGGGTACTAGCCATAAAAACTTAGTGGTTATGGGGTCTTGGAGACACCAAACTGCCATGACCCAAGCTAAAAGTAATCTTGTCCCCCAGGTTAATAGCAGCACTGACCAACCAAATATTGATCCACTTGTGGCTAACAGGAATAATAAACTCATGGCTATACCTTGAGTAAATACCAATCCTAGATAGCCCCCAGGTCGGGAAAATCTTGTGCAGAAATTCCAGCGTGTTTGACGTTGAATTAAATCAGTCAAGTTTTCTGTAGCGATCGCATGATTGATAATATATTCACTCAACACGACTTGATAACCGATTTGAGTGGGCAAATATCCTAGTTGAAAATCATCTGCTAAATAATCAGCAATGGCAACAAATCCCCCAATGGCTTCTAACACTGTTTTCCGCATGACGATGGTAGGGCCAAGGGCAAATTTCATCCCCTCTAGCTTTCTCGCCACCAACACCCCTGTGTGATACTCTGTAGCAATGCCTACAGCTTCTAAAATTGCCACCCATCCCCGCACTACAGGACGATATAAACAAGTAACTACACCCACAGATTCCTGTTGCATGGGTTGAATCACATGTTGTAAATAGTCTGAACCAGCACTAATATCGCTATCAGCCAAAACTAAAAAAGAATGTTTGGCTTGGATGACGGCATTAGCTAAATTACTAACTTTGAGATTTGTGCCGATTGTGCGATCGCTAATGACTAAACTAATATCAACATTGGGGAAGTCTGCAATAATTTGCTTGACAACGGTCACACATGGATCATTGCCATCACGCACACAGAAAATAATTTCATACTCTGGGTAATCTTGTAGGCAAAAAGATTTAAAGTTTTCATAAGTATCAATATCTAGTCCACAAATTGGTTTTAAAACACTAATCGGTGGACGGAAATCTGATGCTGTTGTCGTTGGTTGAGAACAAAAATCTACGACTGCATAAATGCTATAGCAGTAATAGCAAATAGCTGATAAGCATAAAATTAACAGCAAATAATAGCACCCATTGCCAACAAACACTCCATAATTTTCAGAATTTTTTAGTGATTGTGTAAGGAAATCAGATAGTAAAGAAATTAAGTCCATATTTATCGATATATTACAAAAAGGAAGAAAAAGTAATTATTCATTAGTCAGTAGGGGCGGGTTCTCCAAAATATTCATGCTCTCAAACAGATATTTTGGTTAAACCCGCCCGTAAAAAAGTCAACAGTCAACAGTCAACACCCCACTCAAATTATGAATCTAATTGCCTTTCTCATACGTTCTTCATGGCAGATGGTGATAATTGCAATTATCACCGGGTTTTTGAGTGGCGGTAGTAGTGCAGGACTAATTGCCCTCATTAGCACGGCTGCAAGCCGCAATCAATCTACTCCTATTACCTTGATAGCCTGGGGTTTTGCTGGGTTAGCGATAGTAGCACTCGTTACCAGTATAATTTCCCAAATGGTGCTGATTCGTCTAGCGCAAAATGCAGTTTTACAATTAAGAATGCGTTTGAGTCGTCAGATTTTATCTTCAGAGTTAAACCATTTAGAACATTTAGGAAATTCTAGATTATTGGCATCTCTTGTAGAAGATATTCAAGCTGTTGCCAATGCAGTCTACCAGATGCCAACGCTATTTATTAATTTGGCGATTGTTTTTGGTTGTGTGGTATATATCACTTGGCTATCTTGGATAGTCTTGCTGATGGTTGTGAGTTTAGCAGTGGTGGCGATCGCTAGTTGTCAATGGTTATTAAATCGCGGCGAAAAAATGCTGGCTTTGGCACGGGAAGATGAAGATCAAATATTTCAGCATTTGGGGACTTTGACCGCAGGAATTAAAGAATTAAAGCTACACCACCAACGACGCAAAGTTTTCCTAGAAGAAAAATTACAGTCAACATCAGCTAATTTCCGTCATCATAATGTTACAGGCTTAAGTTTTTTTGCAGTTACTTCTAGTTGGGGTCAACTCATCTTTTTCTTTGCTTTGGGATTTGTTTTATTTACATTGCCAAATTTATTAACAGTCAATCAGCAAACTCTCTCCGGCTATATTTTGACCTTTACCTACTTAGTCGTGCCAATGGACAATATTATTGGCAAACTTCCCTTACTCAGCAAAGCCAGTATTGCATTGCAAAAAATCGAATCTCTAGGGTTATCTTTAGCTAGCCGCACTGAGAAAGTAAATACCCAACCACCCGCAGTTAATTCTCATTGGCACAGCTTAAAATTTCGCGAAGTAACTCACACCTATTACACAGATAAAGAAGATAGTAGTTTTATTCTCGGCCCAATTGATTTGACTATCTATCCTCAAGAAATAGTTTTTATTGTCGGTGGTAATGGTAGCGGTAAATCTACCTTAGCTAAATTAATTACTGGGTTATATATTCCTGAAAATGGCAAGGTTTTATTAGATGGCGAATTGATTAATGAACACAACCGCGAATGGTACAGACAACATTTTTCTGTAGTGTTTGCTGACTTTTATCTATTTGAGGAACTCTTGGGGTTAGACAATCCTTATTTAGATAAACAAGCTCAAAAATATCTTCAAGAACTGCAATTAGACCATAAAGTTAAAATTGCTAATGGTAAACTTTCCACCACCGCCCTTTCTCAAGGACAGCGTAAACGTTTAGCCTTATTGACAGCTTATTTAGAAGATAGACCGATTTATTTATTTGATGAATGGGCAGCTGATCAAGACCCAGTATTTAAAGACATCTTCTACACTCAGCTATTACCAGAATTAAAGAGTAAAGGTAAAACAGTGCTGGTGATTAGCCATGACGATCGCTATTTTGACCTAGCAGACCGCATAATTAAACTAGAATACGGCAAAATTGCATATAGTAAGCAGTACCAGAAAGGATAAGAATTACAAATGCAAGAAGCTAAAAATGTTCTTGGTACAGACTTAGAGGTTTGTTGTACCTCTCCCATGACTGGGTTTTATCGTGATGGTTTTTGTTCCACAGGTGCATACGATACCGGAATGCACGTTGTTTGCGCTCAAGTTACCGCCGAATTTTTAGATTTTACCAAATCACGCGGTAACGATCTCAGCACACCTTACCCTGAGTATAATTTTCCTGGATTAAAGCCTGGCGATCGCTGGTGTTTATGTGCATCCCGTTGGCAAGAAGCATTAGAAGCTGGTGTTGCTCCCCCTGTGGTGCTGACAGCAACTCACTCTAGGGCTTTGGAAGTTTGTAATTTTGCAGATTTAAAAGCACACGCTTTAGTTTCTAACTAGAAGGTAAATTTTGAGATTGCAGGGTTGAATATTATTCAACCCCTACGAAGAATTGTTTTGCTTTAGCTTATAGGTAAAGGTGCAATCTGACGTACACCACGCTTGCGGTCATTTTTGCGAATACCTCCAGCCATTTGATACTCATGGCTATTTTGACCAAATTTATAGGCAACACCGCGCAAAATCTTATCAGAATAATCTGCTAAATCTTTTTCATTTTCAATGATTTGAGTGAGTAAAACATCAATAGTGGAGAGCGTAGTATTGTATGTTTCTATAGACTTTCGCAGATTTTCGATTTTGTCAGCATAATCTCTCACTGTCAATCCCTCTCCCATATCAAGAATTGGACTGATAGATTTAATGCTAGCTAAACGTATTGCGGCTTTGTCAAGTGTACGAGAATTGCGTTTCAGCCTTGCCATAATTAATACACACTTTTCAATTTTTACATAACTCTATGGTGGACAATTTTTAAAAAAGTTGTCATACGTGAAACTGTTGATTTTTGTAAAAAAAATTAAACTTAGGTAATTAGTGTAGATCATTACGCCGTGTGCAACTTTCTCTGAAACCTAACCCCCAACCCCTTCCCTTGTAGGGAAGGGGAGCAAGAATCAAAGCCTCTCTCCTTGTAGGGTAGCCAGTGCGTTGGGCGGCTTTGCCGACTTGTAGCAACTGGCGTGAGAGGTTTGGAGAGGGGTTTCAAAAATAAGTTGTACATCGCATGATAATTAGTCTTTTGTAGAGGTTGAATATATTCAACCCTCAAGCGTGTATTTGTATCACATGAAAGCGGAAGCCCTGACAAAGTACGCATAATACGCAAATGTGAACCCAGAAGTCCTGACAAAGTACGCATAATATGCAAATGCGAACCCAGAAGCTCTGACAGACTACGCGTAATACGCAAATGTGAACCCGGAAGCTTTAACAGACTACGCGTAATACGCAAATGTGAACTCGGAAGCGTTTGCAGAGAAGACACAACCAAAAAATGTGTTTGTATGCAGGGGATTTTAGCAACTTAACTTTGCTAATTTGTGAAAGTTTTAAATTAGAGCGATCGCCATTGATAGTATTTTAATCACATCCACCACCGCATACAGAAATTTAATTGCGGAAAAACTTTAGTATTTTAACATTGACGCGGAAAAATACTTAAGCTAAAACCATTAATGACAAACTTTTATACAAAAATATCTGGACAATATCTCGGTGTCTAGAAACCTGTTTGTTGATAGATAAAAGGTTTCTCAAAGACCGCAAGTTTAGCTTATGCCATAATTTTGTGGACATAAGTTGATTTTGTGCTGTCACAAAAAACCAATTATCTACTGATAAAAGAATTATACAGTGGCACATATGACATCTATTACTGCTTTAAATCCATCTTTAGTTAATAACCAAAACAATCTGCAACAAACATTAGTAGTCATTGATTCCGCAGTCAACAACTATCAACTTTTGCTAGAAGGTATTGAGCCAAATACACAATTTATTGTTTTAGATAGCCGACAGGATGGCATTGCTCAAATTAGTCAAATTCTGGCGCAACAACCAGTAACTAGCCTACAAATTATTGCTCACGGTAGTCCTGGTAGTTTGCAATTAGGCAACACTCAACTCAACTTAGATAACCTCCATTACTACCAACCACAATTACAACTTTGGCAAATCACAGAATTACTGATTTATAGTTGTGAACTAGCCCAAGGTAAAACGGGGCAAGCTTTTATCAGCCAACTACACCAGCTTACAGGGGCAAATATTGCTGCTTCTACAAATAAAGTCGGCAGTAATCAACAAAAAGGTAGTTGGGAATTAAACGTAGTACGAGGTGAGATATCCACCACCTTAGCCATCACTACATCAGCTATAGCAAACTACCCCGGAGTATTACCGTCTTTTAGTCCTGTTACCACCTACACCGTTGGCTCAGCACCTTATTTAGTATCAGTAGGAGATTTTAACGGCGACGGTAAACTTGACTTAGTTAGTGCCAACTACTTCAGCAACAACCTGACAGTGCTTTTAGGGCAAAGCAATGGCAGCTTTGGCTCTGCTACCACTTACACTGTCGGCTCACGTCCTTCTTCAGTAGCAATAGGAGACTTTAATGGCGACGGTAAGCTTGACTTAGTAAGTGCTAATTCCTTCAGCAACAACCTGACAGTGCTGTTAGGGCAAGGTGATGGCGGTTTTGGCTTTGCCTCCACCTACACCTTCGGCTTAACACACTATTCATTAGCAGTAGGAGACTTCAACGGCGACGGCAAGCTTGACTTGGTCAGTACCAACTCTAACAGCAACAACCTGACAGTGCTGTTAGGGCAAGGTGATGGCAGTTTTGGCTTTGCCTCCACTTACACAGTCGGCACAGGCCCCTATTCAGTAGCAGTAGGAGACTTTAACGGCGACGGCAAGCTTGACTTAGTAAGTGCTAATTCCTTCAGCAACGACCTGACAGTGCTGTTAGGGCAAGGGGATGGTAATTTTGGCTTTGTTTCTAACTACACAGTCGGCTTACTTCCCCGCTCAGTAGCAGTAGGAGACTTCAACAGCGACGGCAAGCTTGATTTAGTCAGTGCCAACTCTAACAGCAACAACCTGACAGTACTGTTAGGGCAAGGTGATGGCAGCTTTGGCTCTGCCTCCACTTACACCGTCGGTACAAGTTCCAATTCAGTAGCAGTAACAGACTTTAACAGCGACGGCAAGCTTGACTTAGTTAATACAAATTTTAATAGCAACAACCTGACAGTGCTGTTAGGGCAAGGCAATGGCAGCTTTGGCTTTGCCTCCACTTACACCGTCAGCACAAATCCCCAGTCAATAGCAGTAGGAGACTTTAACGGCGACGGCAAGTTTGACTTAGTCAGTGCCAACAGGGGCAGCTATAATTCTTTTAGTCAAAGCGGTAGTAGCAATCTAACAGTGCTGCAAAACACTACACCCAAGGTCAGTATTAGTGCAAGCAGCAACCCCACAGAAGGCGGTGCTAGTAGTAGTTTTACCATTACCCTAGACACCCCAGCACCTATTGGTGGTTTAATTGTCAACTTTAACACCACTGGCAGCACCGCTAGCAACAGTGACTACACTTTAATTGCCGGCACAAATCTCACAAGTCTCACTGCCAACACTTTTACCATCGCCCAAGGACAAACCACAGCTACCCTCACACTCCAAGCCCTTCTAGATGGTGTCACTGACCCCAATGAAACTGTCATTGTCAACCTCACAGATGGCTCAGACTACATTCTTGGCTTCACTACCACAGTTAACTTTACCCTCTTCACTAACTTCAGTGTCGGTAGTCAACCTACTTCATTAGTACTCAAAGATATTAATAAAGATGGCAAACTCGACTTAGTCACTACAAACGCTGCCAGCAACAACGTAAGTGTGCAACTAGGAAATGGTGATGGCACTTTTGGTTTAGAAACTACTTTTAGTGTCGGCAATAATCCTCAGTCACTAGCAGTAGAGGACATCAACAGCGACGGCAACCTTGACTTAGTAACAGCAAATAAAAATAACGCTAATGTTAGTGTGCTGCTAGGAGACGGTAATGGTAGTTTTGGTTCAGAAACTACTATCAGCGTCGGTACTAATCCCCAGTCAATAGCATTAGCCGATTTCAATGGCGACGGCAAGCTCGACTTAGTGACAGCAAACTACTTTTTCAACAACGATGTTAGTGTGCGACTAGGAAATGGTGATGGCAGCTTTGGCAATGTCACTAATTTTAGTGTTGGTTTTGGCCCCTATGCTGTCACAACGGGAGACTTTAATAGCGACGGCAAGCTCGACTTAGTTGTTGCTAACTATAACAACGATAGTGTAAGTGTGCTGCAAGGGCAGGGCAATGGTAGTTTTAATGCTGCTGTCAACTTTAACGTTGGTGTTAATCCCATTTCAGTGGCTATAGGGGACATCAACAGCGATGGTAAGCTCGACTTAGTCACAGCAAATAACGGCAGCAATAACGTGAGCGTGCTGTTAGGAAATGGCAATGGCAGCTTTGGTGCTGCCAATAACTTTAATGTTGACAATAATGTTCAATCAGTTGTAGTTAAAGACATTAACGGTGATGGCAAACTGGATTTAGTGACAACAAATAAAGGTAGCAACAAAGTGAATGTGCTGCTAGGAAACGGCACAGGCAGCTTCGGTACTGTTACGACTTTTAGCGTTGGCACATCTCCTCAGTCCGTAGCCATAGGAGATGTAAACAACGATGGTAAACCTGACTTGGTGAGTGCCAATAATGGCAGTAATGACGTGAGTGTGCTGCTAAACAATACAGTAACAGCCACCCTCACCATCACTGACTTTTCAGTTCCAGCAGGCGTAACAATCACTCAAAGCAGCGGTAGCACTAATGTTACCGAAGGCAATGTCACTGATACTTATTCAGTTGTCCTCAACGCCCAACCCACCAATGATGTCATCATCAGTATTAACCCAGGTACACAAAGCACAACCAACTCCACAAGCCTCACCTTCACTGCCGCCAACTGGAATGTTGCTCAAACTGTAACAATTACCGCCATTGATGATGCCGTCATTGATAGCAGTCACACAGACACAATTCAACACACAGTTAGTAGCATTGACGGCAACTACAACGGTCTAACCATTGCTTCCATCACCGTTAACATCATTGACAACGACTCTGCCATATCTGGAGCAGCACCAGGGAACGATATCCTACGTGGAACACCAGGCAATGATACGATAGACGGCTTAAATGGCAATGACTATCTGTTTGGTAATGCAGGTAACGACACCCTTTATGGCAATAATGGCACTGACTATGTGTCTGGCAATGCAGGTAACGACACCCTTTATGGTAACGATGGCTCAGATTTCCTCTATGGCAACGATGGCAATGATCACCTCTATGGTGGCGAAGGTGGTGATAACCTCGATGGTGGTGAAGGTGATGATATTCTTGAGGGTGGAACAGGTAATGATATTTACACCGTAGACAGTCTAGGCGACCAAGTAATTGAGTTAGCCAATGGTGGTATAGATAAAATTAACTCTACAATTACTTGGGACTTAACAAATAGTAGTAATGTAGAAAATCTCACCCTTCTAGGTAACACCGCTATTCACGGGACTGGGAACAACCTCAATAATCAAATCGTTGGCAACAATGCAATTAATACCTTAGATGGGGGAGAAGGTGATGATTGGTTAATGGGTAAAGCTGGGAATGATACCCTGATTGGTAGTAATGGCAATGACAGGTTAGATGGTGGTGTTGGAGATGATACTCTAATCGGTGGTGCTGGCAATGATCAGTATGAGGTAGATAGCGTTAGCGACATTATTACAGAGGTAGCCGATGAGGGTACAGACACCATCTTCTCAATTGTGGAGTTACCGTCTTTGGTTAACAATGTTGAAAATTTAACTTTGGTTGGTAATGGCAATATTAACGCAACTGGAAATAATCTCAACAATCGCTTAAGTGGTAATGCTGGCAATAATACTTTGATTGGGAATGGTGGTGATGATTTTCTCTCTGGTGGAACAGGGAATGATATTTTAATTGGTGGTGCGGGATTTGATACCCTTGTCGGTGATGCTGGTGTTGATATCTTTGATTTAACAGAAAGTTTAAGTGCTTTTGATACTATCCGCGATTTCAAAGCAGGTGAGACTGTGCGTTTGTCAGCAGAGGAATTTGGTTTGAGTCAAGTTGGCACTTTGGATGCAGGTTTGTTCCGTTTGGGAATTGCGGCAACGACGGGGAGCGATCGCTTCATCTACAATCAAGCTAAAGGTGAATTATTCTTCGACTCTGATGGTAGTGGAATTAATGCACAGGTGCAGATTGCTCTGTTCTCTAATCGTGTGGCTTTAACTAATACTGCTTTTACTGTGGTTTCTCAAGCCCAACCTTAAGAGAACTGGGGACTGGGAAAGTTTAGATATTGGTGTTGAGTTTCGCTATTGCTTCACCCATCTTGCCCTAAATCTAACGTGAGTTCGATAAGTCTTTTTTGACCTCTCCCCCAGCCCCTCTGTCTTGAAAAGTTCTGATCGGAGGAAACCTCCGCTCAGACTTTTCGCTCCGACGCGGAGAGGGGAGTAAAGAGCTAAAATATCAACAAAAAATGTGGGTTTTAAAGCCTCTCTCCTCGCAGGGAAGAGGTTTGGAGAGGGGTTTTTTTGTTCCCCATGCCCAACTTCTAAACCCCCACAACTTTGGCCGCCGCTTGAGTGCGACGTTCTTTTAAATAAGAAAAGAACTCCCCACCTTCGCGCAAACGCCGTACTAACATCTGCCTATCAGTCAACATTTCCCAAACAATGGGCAATATGGCTTGGGGACGGAAGTAAAATTGGCGATACATTCTTTCCACTGCATCTTCTATCTCTGCACTAGAAAGTGTGGGATATTGCAAAGTTGAGGTTTGAATCCCAGAGTTAGCAACTAAAGATTGGTCACTAAACCAACCGTTAGCCTTGGCTTGTTCATACAGTTCTGTTCCAGGATAGGGTGCAGCAATAGAAACTTGAATTGTATGGGGATTTAATTCACAGGCAAAGCGAATAGTTTCTTCGACGGTTTCTTTGGTTTCAATGGGCAAACCAATAATAAAAGTACCGTGGACTGTGATCCCTAGCTTGTGGCAATTTTTCATAAATTCCCGCGCCACATCTAACTTGATACCTTTCTTAATCCGGTTGAGGACTTCTTGATTACCTGATTCAAACCCGACGAGGAGTAATCTTAGACCATTATCTCGGAGTTGTTTGAGGGTATCGTAATCTAGGTTAGCGCGAGCGTTACAACTCCAAGTCAGCTTGAGCTTTTTCATATGTTCGCTGATGGCGATCGCTCTATGCTTATCAATGGTGAAGGTATCATCATCAAACATATACTCCTGCACCTTATCCCCAAACAGTTCTTTTGCTTGCGCCATCTCCCTTCCCACTGCTTCTGGGCTTTTGTGGCGATATAAATGTCCGCCAATAGTCTGCGGCCACAAACAAAAGGTACATTTAGCAGGACAACCACGCCCCGTATAAAAGGAAACGTATGGGTGTTTGAGGTAGCCAATGAAATATTTGGTAATGTCTAAATCACGGGCATACACAGGTAAAACACTGGGCATAGCATCCCAGTCATGAATTAAGGGACGTTCTTCATTGTGGCGAATATTACCAAACTGATCCCGATAACTCAGACCCAAAATTTCATCCCAAGGTTTACCCTCGGCTAGTTCCTTACAGGTATAGTCAAACTCATTACGACAAACAAAATCAATAGTTGGGTTATTCCGCAGCGTTTCATCTGGTAATACTGCGACGTGCGCCCCTACAAAGCCAATCTGCACTTCGGAATTTTGATTTTTAATGGCAGTTGCACACTGCACATCATTTGCTAAAGATGGGGTACTAGTGTGCATAATCACCAGTTCATAATCTTTAGCAATTTGCAACACATCCTCCACAGTTTGATTGTGTGGTGGTGCATCAACCAGCCTGCTACCAGGGACTAAAGCCGCAGGTTGGGCTAACCATGTGGGATACCAAAAAGATGTAATTTCCCGCTTGGCTTGGTATCGCGCACCAGCACCACCATCAAACCCATCAAAGGAAGGTGGACTGAGGAATAAAGTTTTCTTCACTGACATCTCTCCTAAAACAAACCACAGTACCAAATCAGGATAATTAGCATTATTTGAGATTTTTAGAATCCGCTGTTAGCAAAATCCAAAATCTGTCTTGGAAAGTTTCCTACGGTGGGAAACCCGCCTACAAAACTTTCCGCAAAATCTAAAATCCAAAATTGGTCTTAGCCAGCTTTGAGGTTGACACTATTAAGTTGCTCAAGTAAAGCTTCCACATCACTACGACTGAGTTTTTCTTTGCCATTGGCTATGGCTTCAATAGTTCCATGCGCCAAGGCTAGAGGGATTTGGCAAAATAGCAGAGCCGGCCCAGCTGGTAAACTACTGGTATAAGCATCTGCTAAAGCTAAATTACGGAGTGCGTATTCTTGCATGTTGGCTACACTCCAGCCATTAGGAAAAAAGCTTACCCCGCGCCCTAAATCTTCAACATGGTTACGTAGAATATTGACTGCCTGTAAGCCCCGGCCAAAGCCAATAGCTTGAGTGCGGTTGGTTTGTGTACCATCGTACCAAGCCCACAAATCTGAAAGTAATAACCCGACTGCACCCGCCACTCCAAAGGTGTAGCGGTCTAAATCTGCCTCTGTATTAACTTTCCAGTTAATTTCTGCCCAGTAAGCCATCCGGTCTGACATCGCCGCCGTCGCATCCCAAATACGAGGTGCAATAGTTTCTGGTGCGAGTATTGACCATTCTCGAATTCTGATGGTGACTTCTTCTAAAATCTCTTCATAGCCGCTAAATCCCGCAGAAAAAGCATCGACTGGAAAACCGTCAACTCCAGATTGTAAGGTCAGGCTGATTGCTCGCAACAGTTTGGCTTTTGTCGGATTATCTAAAGCGGGATGATCCTCAATTTCATCGATAGCACGCATACACAGGTACGCTGATGCGACTGCCTCTTGCAACCCTGGCGGTAAAATACTAATCGGAATATAAAACGTTCGACTAGTTTCTTTGAGGATTTGCAAAGCATCACTACGTAAATCCATGTTGTCACTCCCCTGTTGATTTTTACACCACATGCAATTGGCAGTTTTTTGATAATACTGGATATTGTTTTTACTGAATCTAAAAAAGTATAGATGCCATGATGATGCTTTTAGATATTAATATTTTTTGGTATCAAAATTAACAAAATTTTCATGAATGATATTCAAGATTGCGTATACACAACTTTCACTGGAGATATTTTTAGCATCTATTTTTATTTAACTATTATAAATTTTTGGTGTAAATGTAAATCAGTAGGCCTGTCGGCAAGCATCCTCAGATGTTTTCCCCTCTGGTAATAGCTATGCTCAAGAAATGTTTGTAGCATTGCTGCAAGTATTGAATATAACACTAAACTCTGCTCGGATAGATGTTGACTCCATTCACTCAACACTCAGACTGTACTTAACTCAACCTTAATCTTGGTAAAAAAATTCAAAATCAGGATAAATCAGCTTTGAATATCTCAAATTAATGGCTCGGATCACAAGAATTTACTATCAATACTTGCTTTCTTGATGCTGTTTGCTGATCTCAGATCATAAATCTTAGAGGGTGTTTGAAAAGTGTTCGGCTGTAACTTTAAGTACATTCAGATCCCCCCTAACCCCCCTTAAAAAGGGGGGAGTAAGAATCAAAGTCCTTCTTTTTAAGGGAGATTTAGGGGAATCTCAACTGATTTGATACATCGTTAATAACTTTTCAAACATCCTCTTAATATAAAGCAATGGTTTTTCCTAATTTTTCCTTAAATTATGTTTATTGATTAACAGAGATTATCATGATTAAAATTCGTCTCAAAAAAGCACTTTCTTCTATGCCTTTTAGCTATAAATCAAATGCTATGATGCGCAGGTAAAAGGCAAAATGATTATGGTTTTTTGTCAGTTTTGGGTATATGTTAAATTGAGTTTTAATCCAGACTTAAAGAAAACATGAGATTAGTTCACCAGCAAAGTTGAAGAAAATACGAAGATACAGCTTTACCAATTTTGTTGGTTAGAGGCAGCTAGTAAGCAGATCAATAAAGGCTGCGTTGAACTTCTTGATCAAAAAAATAATCCAAAATTTGATTCAGATGTAGGTTTATTTCATGATTAGTTGACTACTAGAGCAGCGATTAGAGCAGCTCAGAGCTTTTATATTTTGCAATCAAACTCGTTTCATGACTTTAAAATACGTACATAGATAGATGTAGATTAAATATATGAAAGTAAGATGTATAAGGATGTCAAAATATCATCAAAATCAAAACATCCAACATTAGATAGATGCGGTTACATAAATCTTAATGTTAGGAGTCAACCGCTTGCAACTACAAGATACATACAATTCCCTAGTTGCCAAAGGCGCAAGTGCGATCGCCGTTGTAGTTGGCATTTTGATATTAACTGTCTGGTGTCTAGGCGTTGAAATATTTAAGGGCAATTTCTTGGGTCTTGCAGTTACAATTCAACCAAACACAGCATTATGCTTCGTCTTATCTGGTATTTCCCTTTGGCTAATCGTAGGGGGAAAGCCACCGCAGAGCCATTACCTGTCTAGAATCTGTGCCATAGCTGTCGGTGTAATTGCGCTCTTCACCCTGAGTAAATACTTATGGGGCTGGAATTTAGGAATAGATATGTTGTTTTCCACGCCCACGGCAGATCAGGGACGCATAGGGTGGAATACATCCTTAAGTTTTATCTTAGTGAGTTTAGCTCTACAGTTATTGGTGTATCCCAGAAATAGGCGCAGCTATTGGTATGCTCAAATCTTCACTCTGATTACATCTGTAATTTCTCTTCAGGTGATTATCGGTTACATATACAGAGTGAAATTTTTTTACAACCCCACATCAACTATTCCCTCTATGGGATTTTACACAGCATTGTTATTTATAGTTCTGTGTATTGGGATTTTGTGGGGGCGGGCAGAACAGGGATTAATGAAAATAGTGATCAGCAAAAGCTATGGTGGCTCAATAGCACGACGCTTATTAGTAGCAGCGATCGCTTTTCCGTTAATTCTTGGCTGGTTAATCATTGAAGGACAAAGAGCAGGAAAATATGGGCCAGCCTTTGCTGTATCAGTGTTTGCGGTAATTCTAATTGTAATTTTTGCTATTGTAGTTTGGCAAAGTGCAGTAATTATTGAATTACTCAGTCAACAACGCGATCGCGCCCAAGAAACTGCCAAAATCTATGAACAAAAACTGAGAAGTTTTGTAGATGCAAACTTGATTGGTATCGTCTTTAGCGACATTTACGGCACTATTCAACAAGCCAATGACGCATTCCTAGAAATGATCGGTTATTCCCAAGAAGATTTACTCACAGGAAAGTTAAATTGGCGAGCCATCACACCACCAGAATATCTTTATTTAGATGAACAGGGAATCAGGGAAGCTCAAACCAATCCCAAAGGTACTTGTACACCCTACGAAAAAAAATACATTCATAAGAACGGTAGCCACATTCCTGTGTTATCGGGTTATGTCCTCATGGGAGAAACCAAAGAAGAGGGAGTAGCCTTTATCTTTGATTTGAGAGAAAGCAAACAAGCACGAGCCGAACAACAAAAATTTGTCTCCTTGATCGAAAATAGTAACGATTTTATTGGTTTAGCTACCTTAGAAGGACAAACACTCTATATCAACAATGCTGGTCAAAAATTAGTAGGATTAACGAGTTTAGAAGAAGTTAAGCAAAAGCCCATATCAGACTATTTCATGCCCGAAGACAAAGCCTATTTTAACGAGCAGATTTTGCCGACTGTGATCACCCAAGGCTATTGGCATGGAGAATTTCGATTTCGACACTTTCAAACTCACCAAGCAATTCCAGTCGATCATCATGTATTTACTATTCAAGATCAAAATACTGAACAACCCATTGCTTTAGCTACGGTCACTCGCAACATCACCGAGCAGAAACAAGCACAGGAAAAAATTCTCCAACTCAACAAGGATTTACAACGCCGTTTAACTGAGCTACAAACATTACTGGAAGTGATTCCGATTGGAATTGGCATAGCAGAAGACCCCCAATGTCGAAATATCAAAGTTAACCCCGCTTTTGCCAAGCAGTTAGGCATATCACCCAATGTCAACGCTTCCCTATCAGCCCCACTTGAGGAGAAACCAACGCAGTTTAAAGTTTATAATGAAGGAAGGGAAGTGTTACCCGAAGAACTACCCATGCAATATGCTGCGGCTCATGGCCTGGAAGTTTTAGGCTTTGAAGTGGATATAGTTCATAACAATGGCAAAATAGTCAAATTATTAGAGTATGTCGCTCCATTATTTGACGAAGAAGGTAACACTAGAGGATCTATTGGCGCGTTTTTAGATATTACGGAACGCAAGCAAACCGAAACATTACTGAGAAATCAGCAACAGTGGTGGGAATATGTTTTAAATCTCATGCCCAGACCACTATTATTGATTGAGCCAGAAACCGCACGGGTAAAATTTGCTAATCGAGCAGCTGACGAATTAGCTGGGGGTGAATTTCCCAGAAATATTCCAGCAGCAGAGTACCACACTGCATATTACTGCACAGATGCCGCAGGTAATCGTATTTCCAACGACCAAATGCCAGGGGTAAGAGTTGCGTGTGGAGAGCGTGTAGAAAATTATGAATTAGATTGGCATACACCCAATGGTATTTTGTCTATTTTGGTCTTTGCAGATACACTACCAGCCATGCACGGCTATCCAGCTACCTGTGTATTAGTATTTCAAGATATTACCAATCTCAAGCAAGCAGAAAAAGCTCTATCACTGGGTTATAAAAGGTTGCAATTATTATTTAGTACCGCCAGTGAATTATTATTTAGTCACGAACCATTAGCATTAATTGAGAATTGTTTTAACAAACTAGCAGAACAAATAGAACTGGATATCTACTTTAATTATTTAATTGAAGAAGATCCCCAAAGAATGCGTTTAGCATCTTATAAAGGGTTTCCAGATAAAATTGCTAAAGAAATTGAGTGGTTGTATTCAGGACAAGCAGTGTGTAGTGTTGTGGCTCAACAATGTCAATCAATTTATGTTGAGAATGTACAGCAATCAACTGACCCTAAAACCGAATTACTGCGCTTTGTTGGGATTACGGCTTATTATTGTTCTCCCTTGATAGCTCAGGGAAAAGTTTTAGGAACTTTGGGTTTTGGCAGTTGTACTCGTACTACCTTCACTGAAAATCAAAAGGGTATGATGAAAGCTGTTTGCGACCAAATTGCGATCGCAATGGAACGGAGTGAATTAATCACTTCTTTGCAGCAACAAACTGAGCAACTCAGAGCCGCCAATCGCATGAAAGATGAGTTTTTAGCCATACTTTCCCATGAATTGCGATCGCCCCTCAATGCTATTCTCGGTTGGTCTCAGCTCTTACGCACCCGTCAACTCAATGAAGTGCAGACAGCCAAAGGCTTGGAAACCATCGAGCGCAACGCCAGAGCGCAGACCCAGTTAATTGAAGACTTGCTAGATATTTCACGGATGATTCGCGGTAAATTGCGCCTCAATGTTTGCCATTGTAACCTTGTTCCAATTATCGAATCAGCCATTGAAAACATCAAACTAGCAGCACAAGCCAAAGAAATTGACTTGCAATTTTTCCTATCTCCTCAGTTGCCAGAAAATACACAATTCCTCATTTCCGGTGATCCAGAACGATTACAGCAAATCATTTGGAATCTACTTTCCAATGCCATCAAATTTACATCACCAGGTGGCAAAGTCGCCGTGAATCTCACGAAAATTGCAGGTGGAGAAACAGAAGCACAAACAGCCTATGCTCAAATGCAAGTAATTGACACAGGGATTGGCATCAGTCCTAACTTTTTACCCTACGTATTTGATCGCTTTCGTCAAGCTGATAGTTCTAGTACCAGATCCCACGGAGGCTTGGGTTTAGGTTTAGCCATTGTCAGGCATTTAGTAGAATTGCATGGTGGTACAGTTCATGTAGACAGTGCTGGTGAAGCACAAGGCGCAACCTTTACAGTCAAATTACCACTTCTAGGCGTGAGTAAGACAACCATCACCAAACCAGTCAATCAATTAACAGCCAACACTTTACCATTACCCATGTGTCCCTCACTATTAGGAGTGCGGGTACTAGTAGTAGATGATGAAGCTGATTCCCGTGAATTTGTGACCACAGTTTTAGAACAATGTCAAGCCCAAGTCCGATCTGTCGATTCTGTAGAAGCAGCATTAGAGATGATTAGCCAATGGCAACCAGATGTATTAGTGAGTGACATCGGGATGCCCCATGAAGACGGTTACTCCTTAATCCGCAAACTGCGATCGCTCCCTCCCGAACAAGGAGGCACAATCCCTGCTGCCGCCCTCACCGCCTACGCCAGAGCCGATGACCGCACCCGCGCCATTCAAGAAGGGTATCAGCTACATTTACCCAAACCCATTGAGCCAATTGAGTTAGCCACAGTTGTTGCTAGCCTGATTAGAAGAACTTAGGGTGTGTTAACTTGTCGAACTATCTGCAAAAATTTCTGTATGCTTGGGGATGTCTCATGCTTACGCCAAATCATAGCAATAGTAACCTTTGGAGTGGGTGGATGAATCTGCTGATAAACAACTCCTGTGCGTTGCAGATTTTGCAAAGATGCTGGTGCGATCGCTACTCCCATATCAGCAGCAACTAAACTAATAATTGTCTGCATTTGAATAGCTTCTTGAGCAATGTGAGGACTAAACCCAGATTCTTGACAGAGACTAATAATTAAGTCATAGAGTCCAGGTGCTAAGACTCTGGGGAATAAGATAAACGGTTCATGAGCCAGCACACTTAAATCAACTTCAGTCTGATTGGCTAAATGATGAGTCTCAGGAAGTGCCACCATTAAAGATTCTTGAAAAACCGTCTCCCAAATTAATGTATCTTCTGCTACTGGCGGACGGATAAATCCCACATCCATACGACCTGAACGCAGCCATTCTAATTGCTGATCTGTCGTTAGTTCATGCAATTCTAAACTTACACCTGGGATTTGATGCCGAAAACATCGCAGAATATTAGGCAAAATGTTATACGCAGATGAACTCACGAAACCAACTATCAACTGTCCCAATTCACCACGACTAGTTTGTTGCCCTAATTGAATCGCCTGCTGCAATTGCTGCATAATTTGCTGCACTTCACCCAAAAATACTTGCCCCGCATCTGTTAACTGCACATTGCGTTTTGTGCGGTGAAACAGTTCAAAACCTAATTCTGCTTCTAGCTGCCGAATTTGTTGGCTGAGAGGAGGTTGGGCAATGTGCAATCTTTCTGCTGCCCTGCCAAAGTGCAGTTCTTCCGCCACGGTGACAAAATACCGCAGGTGTCGTAATTCCATCTTTGACAGTCACTAATATATTTTGAATATTAGTAATAGCACAAAAATATATTGGACATTATTAAAAATCTTTTTTAATCTGATGATTAAGCAGTCATCAAAAAATTAACAATATATATGAATAACTGGGCAACATCCCAAAATATTTGGGATGCAGATTTGTATGAAAATCAACATGACTTCGTTTGGCAATATGGCGAAGAATTGTTGAAATTACTCCGTCCCCAATCAGGGGAATTAATTTTAGATTTAGGTTGTGGGACTGGACAACTAACAGCAGAAATTGCACAATCGGGGGCTGAAGTTAAGGGAATTGATAGTGCAGCCACAATGATTGAGAAAGCTAGACAAAACTATCCCCATTTGCGTTTCGATGTCGCTGATGCCCGTAATTTTCTCGTGGAACAGCCATTAGATGCTGTATTTTCCAACGCAGCACTCCATTGGATTCAACCACCAACGGATGTAATACGTTGCATCTATCAAGCAATTAAACCAGGAGGAAGATTTGTAGCTGAATTTGGTGGGAAAGGCAATATTCAAGCAATTATCACCGCTTTATACACAGCGTTAATCGCCAATGGGGTGATTCAGCCCGAAACACTCAACCCTTGGTATTTCCCCAGTATTAGTGAATACGCTACCATATTAGAAACACAGGGTTTTGCCGTCATTTATGCCACTTTATTTAACCGTCCTACGCCCCTATCAGGAGCAGAAAAAAGTTTAGCAAACTGGATACAGATGTTTGCCAATGATTTTTTTGTCGGGCTATCTTCCCAACAAAAGAACCAAATCATTAATGAAGTAGAAAAATGCTTACTAACGCAACTTTATCACCAGGGAACTTGGACTGTAGACTACCGCAGAATCCGCGTTATTGCTATTAAGTCTTAGGGAATTTATTTATGTTTAACTACAAATTACCATCATTATTAGCCATAACCTTCAGCAGTATTATTCTGTTATCCAATTTGCCCTCATTAGCCCAAACAGCATCTGTCCCCAAACCCTCAGATGCACCACTTAATCTAGAGTTACTCAATAATCCCAAGGATGGTGTAATTACAGCTAACACTATTAAGTTAACGGGGTTAACAACTCCTAGTTTATGGTTAGCAAAAGAAATTTCTGAAAATAAATTGTTAGATAATTGGATAGCCTATCCAGCCACTCAAGCAGAATTTAGTCGAGTAGACCTCATAGTTAATCAGCAAATCTGGAGTTTGCTAGATTATCTAGAACGCTATGAATTCGTCAATCGCTTAGGTAGTACAGCCAGAAAAGATAACTACAACATGAGGGTTTTTAATTATCAAGGGGATTTATTAGCAACCTATACCTGTAACTTTCAAAGCAGTCTACCGGCTTGTAATATCCAGATGAATATTCAGTATAAGTTAGGTTCAACTCGGTAGGAAATTATCGAATTGAAATGAACAGGAAACACAAAATTGTTTCAAAAATTAAATAGAGTTTTTAGAGTTCACACTTGGTGCTCCTCCGCGTGAACCTTTGTATTCCTCTGCGTTGAAAAAATTATGTTTACCTATACTTTGATTTTGGCAAATAAATTTTCGTACTGTTGATTATTCTCCGGTGATAGTGGCAGCAAAAATTCACTTTTATCGAAAACTTCACGACTATTCAATAACAAACTAGCGAAAGCAGTTTGAACATCAGAGGCTTTGAGATTTTTGGCAATAGGGGAATTACTTTTAGTCTGTAATGAGATTTGCTCGACAATATTTGACTCCCAACAAAAGTCAATCCATTGTGATGATATATCCTCCTTAGCCGCACCTTTAGGACTGACCCACAAATCTGACCAAATTGCTGTCCCGGAACGGGGAATCACCATCCTTAGTTCGGGATAACGGTTTAAGATCGGGACTACATCACTTGACCAACCCACAGCTAACCAAGTATCACCAGTAATTAAAGGCTCTAAGTAAGTAGTAGAACCGTAGAATTTTACCTGCTGGTGTAAAGCTTTTAATTCTGATTCTAGCTGTGGAACTGTGTTGAGATCGGCAGTGTTGTAAGATTGGCCTAGCTTCTTGAGAACTAAACCAATAACTTCTCTAGGTTCGTTGAGTAAAGAAAACTGCGATCGCAATTCTTCCCGCCACAAATCACTCCAATCCTGGGGTGTCCACCCCAAATTTTGAAACTTCTCGCGGTTATAGACAATGACTGTACTACCCCAACGGTAAGGTGCAGCCCAAACTTTTCCTTGAGGATCAAGAAAACCTTGGTCATTGCGCGTTACCAATTGTTGCCATCTAGAATCTAAATTAGACCAATGTTTGAATTGTGTTGGTTCTAGAGGTTGAATTAGTTGCTGTTCAATTGCAGTTTTTAGCCAATAATCTCCCAATGTCACCAAATTAGCTAATTCAGGCTTTTGAGATTGTCTAAAAGGTATCAAGCGACTCCATCCAGCATCTTTATCAGATTTTGGTGGCTGCTGCCAAGTTTGCAATTGCTTAAAGCTATCTTGAATTTGTAACAGTGGTACAAACTTGGCTTGTACCTGTTTTTGCAAAGTCTTACGAAATTTATCAACTACTTGAGCTGGGATAGAACCTTTCAATAATTGGATGTTGAGTTGTGTTTGTTGGTTATTTGTACATCCAATTAACAATTGTGAAACTGTCAACCCACCCAGGCCAATTAAAAAAGACCGTCGATTAATAGACTTAGAATTATACATGTGTTGAATGTTAAATATATTGAAGAGCAAACCTACAGGATTACCTACAATTGAGATAAATAGTAGATATTGCCTTCAAGACTTGAAGCGATGGTTTTATGGATTAAAAATTATCACTGCTTAATTTTTTAAGATCATTTTCAACCATTAACTCAACTAATTGCTTAAATGAGTATTGCGGTTGCCAATTGATTTTCTTACTAATCTTATCAATAGAACCAACTAACTGGACTGCTTCATCAGGACGGTAAAATGTGGAGTCAACAGAAACATAATCTTGCCAATTGAGACCAACACAGTCAAAAGCACACTCAACGAGTTCTTTCACAGAGTGAGTTTCACCACTAGCGATGATGTAATCATCGGGTTGTTCTTGCTGTAACATCAACCACATAGCAGACACAGCATCTTTGGCGTAACACCAGTCACGACGCGCATCTAAATTGCCTAATTTAAGTTCGTTGGTTAAACCGAGTTTAATTTGGGCTGCTGTGTGGGTAATTTTGCGAAAGACAAACTCTGTACCGCGTCGAGGCGATTCGTGAGTATAGGTGATACCACAGCAGGTATAGAGATCATATTTTTGCCGATAGTTAACAGTAATCCAATGGGCATAAGCTTTAGCAACACCGTAAGGGTTACGGGGACGGAAAGCGGTACGTTCGGTTTGAGGCGATTCATCCGGTTCACCAAACACTTCACTACTAGAGGCTTGGTAAAATTTAGCGTCAGGTTTGCAACGTCGGATCGATTCTAGTAACCGAGAGACACCGAGGGCTGTATATTCGGCTGTTAAGGCTGGCTGTGTCCAAGATAAAGGAACGTAGCTTTGAGAAGCCAGATTATAGATTTCATCAGGTTGTGATTCTGCGATGACATCCATCAATGAGGATTGGTCTAAAAGGTCGCCAGACAGAATTTGTATCTCACCACCAAGATGATGAATTCTGTCAAGGTTGCTAGAACTGGAACGACGAACTAAACCAAAAACTTGATAGCCTTTACCTAGCAGAAGTTCCGCAAGATAAGAACCATCTTGTCCAGTTACTCCCGTAATTAGAGCTTTTTTTGTTTTCATAGGTCTTGTTCAATCATTTAGTGTGAATTTTAGGGACACAAAAAGTTGCTTCAAACATCTGGGACTGATAGTGAGCAGCAAAAATTTAGGGTGTTTTAGCTATGTTCGCAATTTTATCTCGCCTAAATGTAACCCAGATTTTCATCTGATGCGAAGTATTGTTTGGGCGTTGGGCATTGGGGACGCAGTGTGGTCTTGGGGTAAAATCTCCCTTGTCTCCCATTCCCCATTCTCTATTCTCTATTTTCAAGACACTTCCAATTCTCTGACAGATGAGTACCAGATTCAGCTAAACTGATTCTTGGTTTATTGCGTTTTATGTAGGCATGGAAATCGGACAAAAGGTTCAGGTGTTTCGTTTGCGCGATCGCGTTTCTGCTGTTGTCGCTCAGAAACTAGGCAAAATAGGCGTGATTGCAGGTTATAAAGTTACCGATGGTAGCGGTGTTGGTGTCGTAGTACAGTTTGATGATAATACTTCGACTTGGTTTTTTGAGGATGAAATTAAGTCCGTCTAGCAGAGGAAACTCAAGGTAGAAGCTAAGAGTATTTGCCTAGTGCTAAGTTGGAATTGAAAAGACCGGCGGTAATTGGAAATCAAGATAATGTCCCTGATATTGACATTTTTGGGCGAAAGCAGCATCGCTCGTAGCAAAATAGCGATCGCTGCTGCTAAATCATTGGCAAGTCAAGGCAAGCGGGTACTGCTAGCAGGATTGGCAGAACCAATACTACCTATTCTCTTAGATCAACCCCTTGCACCAGACCCCCAGGAAATTGCACCCAATTTAGCAGTAGTACAATTTCAAGCATCTGTACTACTAGAACGCAATTGGGATGAAGTGAAAAAACTGGAGGCACAATACCTCAAAACGCCCATCATTAAAGATGTCTACGGTCAAGAACTGGTAGTACTACCAGGGATGGATCATGCCCTTGCTCTCAATGCCATCCGCGAATATGATGCCAGTGGCAAGTATGATGCGATCGTCTATAACGGCACAGGTGATTCTTTGACCTTGCGGATGTTTAGTTTACCAGAGTCTTTGAGCTGGTATGTTCGGCGATTCCGACAATTAATAGTCAACTCTGATTTAGGTAAGAGTATTGCAGAATCACCATTGGTTCAGCCGCTGATTAGCAGTTTTTTCAATTTCAATTGGACAGCAGATAATTTTGCTCAACCTACCAATCAAGTCAATAATTTCTTAGACAAGGGAAAAGCGGCTCTAGCTGATCCCCAGCGCGTAGCCGCCTTCTTGGTCACTACAGGAGATCCCTTAGAAGTGACTAGCATCCGTTATTTGTGGGGTAGCGCACAGCAAGTTGGTTTAACGGTTGGTGGTGTGATTCAAATCTCTTCCCAGCCCAACACCAACTTCTCAGAAGAATTCACTCCCTTAAATGTCAGTGTTGTACCTGACTTAACGAATGGTGATTGGCAGCCACTAATAGATGCTATGCCCAATTTCGTCGAGCAGGCAATGCAAGCCCCAACTCCAATTGCTATCGATGTCCACAATCGTCAGGTACGCTTGTTTTTACCTGGATTTGATAAAAAACAAGTCAAACTCACGCAGTATGGGCCAGAAGTCACCATAGAAGCAGGCGACCAACGGCGGAACATCTTCCTACCTCCAGCACTGAGTGGCAAACCTGTAACCGGGGCTAAGTTCCAAAATAATTATTTGATCATTTCTTTTTAGGGCGTGGGGCATGGGGCATGGGGTATATAGATTAATACCCAATTCCCAATGCCCAATTCTCAATGCCCAAATACATAATTAATTCCTATGTCAGAACTAACTCCCATTACTCCTGATTCTAATTCTGAAACCAGCGATCGCACTGCCAAAACCCGCCAGTTGCTAGGGATGAAAGGTGCAGCACCGGGGGAAACATCCATTTGGAAGATTCGCCTGCAATTAATGAAGCCGATTACCTGGATTCCTTTAATTTGGGGTGTGGTCTGTGGTGCGGCTTCCTCTGGTAACTACACTTGGTCTTTGGAAAATGTCCTGAAAGCAGCCGCTTGTATGTTGCTGTCTGGGCCATTGCTCACGGGTTATACTCAAACCCTAAATGATTTCTATGACCGCGAAATTGATGCCATTAATGAACCTTATCGTCCCATTCCTTCTGGCGCAATTTCTGTACCCCAGGTAGTGAGCCAGATTATTTTCTTGTTTGTCGCTGGTATTGCCTTGGCCTTTGTATTGGATTTATGGGCTGGGCATGAATTTCCTAATGTCACAGTTTTGGCAATATTTGGTTCTTTTATCGCCTTTATCTACTCTGCACCACCTTTGAAACTGAAGCAAAACGGCTGGTTGGGTAACTATGCTTTAGGTGCTAGTTACATCGCCTTACCTTGGTGGGCTGGTCATGCTTTGTTTGGTGAACTTAACTGGAAAATTGTTGTTCTCACCCTAATTTACAGTTTGGCAGGGTTAGGAATTGCGATCGTCAATGATTTTAAGAGTGTGGAAGGCGATCGCCAACTTGGTCTGAAATCATTACCTGTGATGTTTGGCATCAACACCGCCGCTTGGATTTGTGTAGTCATGATTGATGCCTTTCAAGGCTTAATTGCGGCTTATTTGGTAAGTATCCACGAAAATCTGTATGCAGGGATTTTGGTACTGTTAATCATTCCGCAAATCACCTTCCAAGATATGTATTTTCTACGTGATCCCTTAGAAAATGATGTGAAATACCAAGCCAGCGCACAACCCTTTTTGGTTCTGGGAATGCTGGTGACAGGTTTAGCATTGGGTCATGCAGGAATTTAATTTTTACGTCTGTAGTCAGAAGTTAGTTGCAAAGAGTTAGGAGTTAATATACTTCTAGCTCTTCATTTTTGTTAGAAATTGCCGTGCTGGAATTAATATCTTTCCTAATTAGAGGCATTCAACCATTTTTAGTACCCATTTGCTTTTTTGGGGCTTGGCTGATTATTTCTCTCGTCGTTTGGAGTCTCTGGACAGCCACACGAGATAGCATCCACACAGCCAAACGGATGCACCAAATACCATGTTCTGGTTGCCAATTTTTCACCGACAACTACCGCCTCAAATGCACTGTCCACCCATCGATAGCCAATACAGAAGAAGCAATTGAATGTACTGATTTTCAACCTAAGACAAATCCTTACTTGTATTAGAGATTGGGGACTGGGGATTGGGGACTGGGAATTGGGGATTGGGGGAGAATAACTAATGACTAATTTCCAACAATACTTTTAATACCCCTCGGCGTTGGGCTTGTGCAAAAGCTTCTAGTCCTTGATTGAGGGAGTAAGTATCATGAATTAGGGGTCTTACGTCTACTTTCTCTGCTGCTAATAATTCTAATGCGGCAGGAAATGGGCCACAACGAGAACCAATCAGAGTAATTTCATCTACTACTAAGGCTGAAACATCTAAGCTGAGGTTGCCTGCATAGGTACTTTTTAGTACTAGCGTACCACGAGGACGTAAAGCACGATGAGCGATCGCAAATCCGTCTGGGTTGCCAGTACACTCTACTGATATATCAAAACTTCTCTCTGTAACAGCATCAACTAGACCAGTTTTTATTCCCCGTGCTGCTAAATTCGCAAGTTTGTCTGGGTGACGACCTACAACTAATAGTTGACAACCAGTCAAGGCTAAAGTTTGCGCTACTAACTGTCCCAGTTTGCCATCTCCTACCACTAACACGCGATCATCTGCACATATCACAATCTGCTGCTGAATTTCCAGTGCAGCGGCTAAAGGTTCGGTAAATGTGGCAATCTCTGTTGGCACATTGTCTGGTACAGGATGTAAATTTTCTACTGGTAAACAAAGATAGTCAGCAAATGCACCGTTACGGTTAACAATGCCCAAGACGGTGCGGTTTTCGCAGTGGGTTGTTTGTCCTCGAAGACAGAAACGGCAATGACCGCAAACAGCATTAATTTCACCCACGACTCGCCGATTTACAAGATGTTCTGGCCCCTGTTCAACCAAACCGACAAATTCATGTCCCAAAACACCAGTATAAGGATAGTAACCCCTGACTAGTTCTAAGTCTGTATTACAAATTCCTGCACGTAAAACGCGCACAAGTACTTCCCCAGGCGGTGCTTCAGGAATGGGAATATCTGTACGGAGTTGTAATTGGTTATTTTCTAGCCACAGTCCTTTCATGATCTTGTTCCAGTCAGATACTCAAAGGCATTGTAACCATATTGAAAGTACCTTAAAAGACCCAGATGAGTACCACCACATATCAGCAAACTCTGATTGTCACTGTCACCTATCACCTGAACTATAAAGCTTCTAACTCAGATGGATTGGGAAATTTGACATCGGCCTTGCTTAACCAAATTATCAAGTCATCAGCGTGAACTGCAATCTCACTACCCAAGGTTTTGATGTATAAAAGTCCGTCGCTAATAATTAGATCTCTAATGGGATACCAAGAACTACGTGTACGGATTAGCAAATCTAAGGGAATACCCAACTGCGACTTGTTTTTGCGATATTTCCACCAAGCACGCCACAAATGAACTGATTTTGTACAGTGCATACGATAACCTGTGGGCAGTGGACAGTATTGATACCGATAGCAATGGCGTTCATCTATTTCCCCAGTCAGAATATAGCTGTGATCTGCTAAGACTTCGTTCATTAATTCCCAATAGGATGAAGTCGATTTAATTGAGAATTCCAGCGTTTTCTGAGCAATTTGGGCAGTAGCAATTACACCTTCTGTTTTAGCTGTGACTTGATTACTTTTATAAACTGTCTGTGCCTGTAAAGTACCATTTGCTAACAGAACTTCTTGTTTTTGGATAGATTGGTTAACAAACTCTCTTAATAATTCCGAATTAGATAACATGGCTATTTTTATATGCAATGCACCATTTTTACTTGAGCGATCGCTCTCTGTCATTCAGCAATTACCGTAATATCATTGATAATATGCAATCACCTAAAAGTTAATTATACCCAAACCTTTTTTTTAAGTTGTAAATATACGGTGAAGTATTTTGACTCTTCAAATTTAACTAATATAGGCAGTAAAGTTTTCATGAACAAATCTTATATTCATCATGTAACAACTATATTTCGTCAAGTGTTATTGGATACTTTATCCAGTAAACAATAAAGTTTTTACCTTAAGTTAGTAGAAATACTGAAAAAGTTGGGATTTAGTAAACATAAAGCAGATTCTTGAGCATGATCGCTCAATCAAATCTGCTTAAATAACTTAAAATCGAGCTTGAATATAAGAAGCAGAAATTAAAGGAGGAAGAAATTTTTAATTTTTGTTATATTTTCTCATGGTTAGCATTCAATAGATAAATGAATAAATCTATTGAATGCTAACTAGATATACATATAGGATTAGTATTTAATTTTTGAGAACTAAAGTTATCACTACAAACCTTTAATTATTTACCCTGTTCTACTGACAAGTGTTTTAATGTCCAATCGAATTCGTTTTTATTTAACCAAATTACTAAATCATTCGCATCTAACGCAATTTCGCTAACTAAGGTTTTGATATAGATCAAACCATCACTAATCATCAACTCTTTAATACCGTACCAAGAATTTCTGCTTCTGATTAAAATATCTAAGGGAACTTTTAATTGGGAAGCGTATTTACGGTACTTCCACCAAGCTTGCCATAGATTAACAGAGGTAGTACATTGCAGTGTATAACCTTGGGGAATAGAGCATTGTTGATATTGATAGAAACCATTGTTATCTATTTCACCTGTATAAATATAACTATATTCTGCTAATGTTTCATTGATGATTTCCCAATAGGATGAAGTTCCATAAATAAGAAAATCAGAAGGTGTATGATCCAGTTTGGCAGTAGCAATCACACCTTCTTGTTTAGAGATTAATTGATTGCTTTTATAAACCATCTGTGCTTTTAGATAAGAATTCGCTAATAAAACTTCTTTTTTTTCAATAGATTGAACAACAAACTCTCGCATTAAATCCAGATCAGATAACATCGCTTTTACACCCAACAAGCAAATTCAGGTTGAAAAAAGTAAATTCAGTGTGTCAGTCTTCATTAATTTCCTATTGACAGTCAAAAATACACAGTCAACAGTTAGTCATGTCATGAGCCAATGACACCATCTAATTACATATACGTGACCAATCTCGGAAATCATGAAAAAATACTCAGGTTGCCTGTAAAAATTTTGGCGATGGGCAACCTGAGTTAATGAGAAGGTTTAGGATTAAAAGCTTTACAGTCCCTTAGATATTCAAGGACTGGGTAAAGGGTGTAAAGAAAGACAATAATTCTGAGCGACTAACAACGAGGGTAGGGAAAGAGCGATCGCTATAATCTGCTCCCGATACCAAAGGAAATGGTTGTGAGTTGAGTGATACCCAGCTACCACCAGCCGCTTGCACAATCACCCAAGCTCCTGCAATGTCCCAAACTTTGGGTGTTGCTTCTATACCTCCTAGTGTTGCTCCTGCTGCAACGGTGAGGAAGTTATAGCTAGCTACACCCAACATCCGAATTTTGCAAGGAAAGCCTTGTTGTACTACAGCCAAACTACGGGAACAAAGATTGAAAAAATGATTGCTACTGGGAGCGTCAATACTGGTGTGAATGGGGTGATGATTGAGAAATGCTCCCGATGGTGTAGTGAAACCGGAACTACCCGACCAAAACCCGTGGAAAGCTTGATTGAGTGGTGGGACGTACACATAACCAAAAATGGGTGTACCTTGATAGAGCAAAGCCAAGGAAATCGACCAGATGGGGATACCCCGTGTAAAGTTGGTTGTGCCATCTAAAGGATCAATCACCCAACACCAATCTGTACCGGGAAAAATTTGTTCACTTTCTTCGCTCAAAATCCCGTAACCGGAGAAACTAGAAGCGATCGCATCCCGAATTTCTTGATCTGCCCATTTATCGGCCTGTGTCACCAAACTACCATCAGCTTTTTGTGAAGCTTGTACTTGGCCAAAGTCTTGCATTAATCGCTTTCCCACTCTGTTAGTAGTGGTTTCAGCGAACTCAACAACTGCCGTCCAAAAATCGTTCATTAATTAATTTTGATGTAAAGGTGCTAAGAGTTTTAATCTAGTTCTTTTTCCAGAATAGAGGCGATCGCAGTTTTAGCGTTCACCTGAAATTCCTGGACGTTAACCCGCCGCAAACACCAAATAGCAATCAGCATCCCTATGGCTTGTAATGCAAACACCATCCCGTATGCTAGTACTGGTATACTGAACAACGTTTTGCCGACATTTAAGACTACACCACCCAAAACTGTAGCTAAACCCCTAGCCATCGCTTGAGATAATCCCCACGCACCAATAAATGTGCCTGCTGTCTCCGCCGCGGTCAAATCCAACATCAAACTAGTCGCACCAGCTGTAATCACTCCTGAAGACAAACCAAAACACAGCAAGCTACCCATCAATACGCCTGAGTTGCCGCTAAAGCCTGCCATGATAATTAGACAAAAGCTGAACACCGCACCCAGACAGCCAATTTTCGTTGTCTGTTTCTTTCCTAAACGCGGTAAAAGTAAAAAACCAGTGGAACTGATGCCGATTAAAGTCCCTATACCAAAGGGAATATTTAATCTAGTAGTTTGCGAGATACACATCCCAAAAACCTCTCCACCATAAGGTTCTAGGACTGCATCCTGCATAAAAATACTGACAGTCAATACCAATAAAAAACTGAAAAACACGCCTGTTTGACGGTTAGCAGTTAGCACCTTCAACGCTTTACTCAAAGTAATTTGGTCTTCTCTATCTACTACGGTAGAACGGGAATTGAAGCGGGAATACTTCTTTTCTACACCAAAGGTTGCCAGCACAGATAGTCCAAACACTATTGCAGGCATAATGATAAAAACGGGATTCACTGCTTGTTGCAGTTTAGCTATGTCAACGACTTTGTTAGTTTGCGTCGGATCATAAGATAACAAAGCCGCTCCACAAATTTCTGGTCTTTCCAGTAATCTAGAGCTAACAACCGCGCCTATAACAATACCGATCATCAGCATTGACCAGACGATCCCAATTAGCTGGGAACGATTATCCTCATCGGTTATATCGACTAACAGAGCTGCAAAAGGTGTAGAACTAGCACTCAAAGCTAAACCATAAACTGCAAACATCAATGCCAGTACAGCCGCCCAAGCATAGGTTGCGAAACTCCAGCCAGTGGTTTGTAAGCTGCTACCTATTTGCCATACCACTTGCAAAGCCAAGAAAGAAACAATGGTAAATAATGCAGCCCCTATCAAAACATAGCCAGTGCGATTATAGCCAAGTATCGGCTTGGCATCAGACATTTGACCAAACCAGACTCGTGCCGGGCTAACAAACTGGTGCATAGCGATCGCCCCAGCTGCAATCAATGGCAAAACTTTTAACTCATCAATCATGACTCGATTCAACACACCCAAGGTGAGAAGCGACATGATGCCTAATCCCATTTGAAACAAACCTAGTCGAAACATTGTTGGTAAATTGATTCTGGGCAAAGGTTTCATATTGACCGACTGATCTGATTCAGGATTTGGTGAAAAATTGCTAGTTGCCATAGCTATTTGTAAGGAAAATAGTATTTAAGGAAATATTTAAGTAAATCTTACTAATTGACCAATTTTTTGACTGATGAATTTAATCACTTTTACTAACGTTAAACTGAAAAAGTAAAGAAATATTAATTTAAATTTTACCATCGTGGAAACAATCACATTGGGGAAAAACGGCCCATCTGTCACACCCCTTTGCATTGGCACTTGGGCTTGGGGTGATAAGTTATTTTGGAATTATGGCGAGGGGTACGGATTAGAACAGCTGCAAGCAGCATTTACCGCCGCCTTAGAAGCTGGTGTCACCTTTTTTGATACTGCTGAAGTTTATGGACTAGGATTATCAGAAAAATTTTTAGGACAATTTCTCCAGCAAACACAACAGTCAGTACAAATTGCTACGAAATTCGGCCCGCTACCTTGGCGATTTAACGGACAATCTGTTTCTGATGCTTTAACAGATAGTCTCAAACGCTTGCAAGTGGAAAGTATTGCTTTATATCAAGTCCATTGGCCTTTTGCTTTCTTTTTAAGTCAAGAAACTTTGTTAAACACCCTAGCCGACGAAGTGAAGCGAGGTAGAATCGCTGCTGTGGGTGTTAGTAATTACTCAGCCGCACAAATGCGCGAAGCTCATCAAATATTGGCAGCGAGAGGAGTTCCTTTAGCTGTGAACCAAGTTCGTTATTCTTTACTGACTCGCCAAATTGAAAGTGATGGTACGTTAGCAACTGCTCGTGAGTTAGGTGTAACAATTTTGGCATATAGCCCTTTAGCTCAGGGATTGCTGACAGGAAAATATACGCCTGAAAGTTCTGAAAAACTTACGGGTGCTAGAAAATTAGATCCCCGATTTAATCAAGAGGGATTGCAAAAAATTACACCAGTAATTTCTTTATTACGCAGTTTAGGTGAGAAGCGCGATCGCACCCCTGCCCAAGTAGCTTTAAATTGGTTAATTGCTCAGGGTAATGTCATTCCCATCGCTGGGGTGAAAACTGCTGAACAAGTCAAACAGAATGCTGGTGCTTTAGGTTGGAAATTAAGTGACGATGAAATCCAGGAATTAGAAAAAGCGAGTCGTCCTTGGAAGTAGAGGAAAGAGGCTAGAGGCAAGGGAAGGCAGGTTAGTAATTTTTTAAACGCAAAATCTCGCGGAGGTACATAAAGTTTTTCTCAAGATTATTCCGGCCTCTAACCTCTTCAGCAAATACAGACAACCACAATTTTAATATTGTTAGCTCCCAAATATTTAATCAATCTGGCAGCATCGTTTGGTCATTATTATTTAAAATAATTGATTCTTGATTCGGGCGATAAATTTTTCAATTTCTAGTTATTGTGTCAACTTCTGTTTCTAAAATAGGCAGAATAAAACTAGTAATCGAACTAGTTATCCGTTCAAGTTTACGCGGTCGTACCCAGTTACCAAGTTGCCGCGCAAACTCTACACTTATTTTTACGGATACCTAATCAGATGGACTCATTACTAGAATATTTCCATCCACCAATTCTATCTGCCATTCTGGATGTTCAGCTTGTAGCTGATCTAAGTCTGAGATTGTGAACATAAGACTAGAAATAGGGCATCATTTCCTATGTTCCTACAAGCTGATCAAAATAGTCAGTTGTTCTTAGCCTCAATCACAAATTCAAATGAATAGTGACTAAGAAGCTGATTCCCTAGCTGCGGATGAGCCTAATTTTTGATTAGCGGAAGAAACAGAAGGTTCTCGACGACCTGAACGGAGTTTGGGTTTGGGAGTACCGCGTCTTTCCTCGTCGTTGTTGTTATCTCTGTTCCAATTGGAACGACTTCTGTCACCAGAAAATTCGCGACGTTTGGTAAGCTTGGGTTTGGGAACAGATGCGGTTTCTTCGGGAATATCGATATCGGCACTCAACCAAGCAGGACGAGTTTGATCATAGGCGATTTGCAATGCCGCAGCTGCGATCGCCTGTGCATCGTACTGTTCAATTAGTTCGCTGATAATGGGCAAGAATGAAGCTAAACGCTCACCAGCCAAAGCTTCTCTGACTTGTCCTTGTAACTTTTGGATGTGGCGTGCTTCGATTTGCGCCCGTGTAGGAATGGACAGCAATTGCCAGTTTTGACGTACGTGACGTTCAAATATTTGCTGTTTGCGACGCTCAAAGGGTTGTACTAAAGTGATAGCTGTACCTTCTTTTCCGGCGCGGCCTGTTCGACCAATGCGGTGAACGTAGGTTTCCACACTATCAGGGAGGTCGAAGTTGATCACATGGGAGAGTTGGTCAACGTCTAAACCCCGTGCAGCGATGTCAGTTGCTACTACCCAGCGCACTTGACGATTGCGGAATCTGGTCAATAAGCGTTCCCGTGCTTGCTGAGACAAGTCACCATGATACTCATCAACACTGTGGCCAGCCGCTTGCAGTTGACTGGTGAGTTCGGCAGCGGTGCGTCTGGTACGGACAAAGATTAAAGCAGTTTCTGGATCTTCCATTTCCAGAATTGGCTGTAAAGCTTTGGCTTTTGTCCAGTGGCGGGGGATGAGATAAGCTACCTGATTGATTTTATTCGGTGTGGCTTTGGGTTGCTCGACTGTAACAGTTACAGGAGAACGCAAAAACTTGTTGACCAACATCCGAATTGATGGGGGCATGGTGGCTGAAAACAGAGCGGTTTGCCGTTCTTCCGGTGCTTGAGAAAGAATTCTCTCCACATCATCAATGAAACCCATGCTCAACATTTCATCGGCTTCATCTAAAACAAACCATCTAACTTGATCAAGTTTCAAGCTACCCCGTTCTAGTAAGTCAATCACCCGACCTGGAGTACCGACTACTACATGAACGCCACGCTTGAGTTGTAGAATTTGACGATCAATTGATTGACCGCCATAAATTGCTGACACCCGCAAGCCACTATGACCGACAAATTGGCTCATAGCATCATGAACTTGAATAGCTAACTCACGGGTGGGAGTCAAAACTAAAGCTTGCACAGCTCTTTGCTGCACGTCGATCCGCTCTAACATGGGTAAGGAAAAAGCAGCTGTTTTGCCTGTACCTGTTTGAGATTGACCTACAACATCTCGACCTGACAACAGTTGGGGAATGGCTTGGGCTTGAATGTTGGTAGGTGTGGTAAAACCAAGTTTTTCTAAGTGGTCAACGCGTTCCTGTGAAATGCCTAGTTCTTGAAAAGAAAGATTCATCAACGCTCCTAGATTTTGTTTTTTTGCTTTGCGATTTGTAAATTGAAACTTTAATTGAGGAATTGGGTGGGTACTGGGGACTGGGGAAAAGAGGACATCACTGTAAACTTTTTCCCTCCTCTTACCTGTTACCCTTCGGGTGAAGCTCCTGCGTTGCTAACGCCAGTCGCACCCCTCCGGGGAAGCAAGCTGCATGGGGGAAACCCCTGTTCTGCGCGCTGGCTCACCTGTCACCTGCCTGATTGGACGACTTCGCCAAACAGATCGTACTCATCCGCACCGTGGATTTTTACGGGTACGATAGTTCCTAACTTGGCCTTGCCACCAACGTAGACCTGACCATCAACTTCAGGGGAAAATCTGCCAGAACGACCGATTAGTTTTCCACTTTCAGGATTTTCCTGCTCAATCAGGACTTCAACGATTTTGCCGACTTCCTGTTGATTTTTCTGCCAAGAGATGGGCTGTTGGAGTGCCATCAGGCGATCGCGGCGTTCATCCATGACAGCTTGTGGCAATTGATTGGGTAGTGTATATGCAGGTGTTCCTTCTTCTTTTGAAAAGGTGAAAACCCCCACATGGTCAAATTTATGCCGTTGGACAAACTCTAGTAAATGCTCAAAATGTGCTTCTGTCTCTCCAGGGAAGCCTACTATTAATGTTGTCCGCAAAACCGCACCTGGTATTGCGGTTTTTAGGCGATCGATAATCTCATCATTGACGCGCCCTTGCCAGGGGCGATTCATTGCCCGCAACACCTCTGGATGAGAATGTTGCAGTGGTAAATCCAAGTAAGGTAAGACGTTAGGTGTCTCTTGAATTGCTGCGATCACGTCTGGGGTTAGCCCAGTGGGATAGGCATAGTGTATCCTAATCCACGGTACATCCACTTTCCCCAACGCCCGGAGCAATTCGGCTAGTTTGGGCTTACCGTAAATATCTAACCCGTAATTGGTGGTGATTTGGGAAATGAGAATTATCTCTTGCACCCCTTGATTGGCTAGTTGCTCTGCTTCAGCAACTATCGATTCTATTGTACGCGATCGTTGGTTGCCTCGCAGATGGGGAATAATACAAAATGCACAACGGTAATCACACCCTTCCGCTACTCGCAAATAAGCAACACCTTCGGTAGTAGTGCGATAGCGGGGTGTTGTTTCATCAGCAATGTAAGTTGGTTCAGCACTAACCTGTTTAACCCGCTCCCCTTGCTCTACTCTTTCAATGACATTGACGATTTGATGATAATCTCCAGTGCCGACTACAGCAACGGCTTCCGGCAATTCCTCCAACAATTGTCCTTGGAAGTGCTGCGCCATGCAGCCTGTAATCACTATTTTTTTGTTAGCTTCTGCGAGTTCTACTAATGTTTTAACAGATTCTTCCCTAGCTGCTTCAATAAAACTACAAGTATTGACTATAACGTAATCTGCTAACTCTTCATTGGCATCTACACCATATCCTGCTTCTACCAGCAGCCCTAACATATGTTCTGTATCAATTCGATTTTTCTCACAGCCCAAGTGAGAGATTGCTATTGTTGGCTTTTCACCCATATTTTGAAAAAATTTTGGTTTTTGCTTGTTGTCAAACACAAACAACATGATTTCGTTGTTCGTGGTTCGCACCCTAACAGTTACATTATTTTTTATGGCGTGTTTCCACTGACCGTAACTGCTTCAAACCTATGACCGTAGTTGTATTCAGGTCATGTTATGATGTTTTTATTAGTTTGTTTCCCAGGGTAAAATTGAGTGTCTTTGGGTACATTTGACACTTGTAATCTTTTTTAACAAATCGCCTGTTGGTATTTTACATTACCGCAGCGTGTGCGTTGTTAATTTACCCATCGGGAAGCCGCCCAAAGGCTGGTTATGAGAAGTCGCTACCCTCAGGGAAATCGCACTTGCGACTACGCCCCATGAAGCAGTAATGCTACCCTAACGCTCAGGCTTGGCCTACGACGATACGCTGGCGAAATACCTAAACAGAGGGAAGCTGCCTTGCGTGTTGTGAGTGGCAAACTCCTCTTGTAGCCAAGTTTTATCTTAACATATCTTATGGTAAGTTTTACCCTAAATTCTGCCTTCGGATGGAGGCAGCAAAACAACCAAAATAAAACAAATTTAATGCTAATAGGGTTGGAGACTAGGAATTTTAGATTTTGGATTGAAGAATCTAAAATTTAAAATCCGTCTTGGAAACTTCTTTCGGAGGCAACCTCCGCTCAGACTTTCCGCAAAATCCAAAATTGGATTGCCGCCCCGTTTCCTCACAATAGTAAAAGACGTGGACTTAGATCAGCTATTTAAAACTCGAACACCAATTATTGGCGTGGTACACCTGCTACCCCTCCCTACTTCAGCCCGTTGGGGAGGTAGCCTCAGAGCAGTGATTGACCGCGCTGAACAAGAAGCAACTGCTCTAGCTAGTGGCGGAGTGGACGGTATTATTGTCGAAAATTTTTTCGATGCGCCGTTCACAAAAAACCATGTTGATCCCGCGGTGGTAAGTGCCATGACTGTGGTAGTGCAACGAATTCAGAACTTGGTAACGTTACCTGTAGGTATCAACGTCTTGCGAAACGATGGTCATAGTGCAATGGCGATCGCCTCTTGTGTGGGAGCGCAATTTATCCGTGTGAATGTGTTGACAGGGGTAATGGCTACCGACCAAGGATTAATTGAGGGAGAAGCCCATCAATTACTCCGTTATCGCCGAGAATTAGGCTCTGATGTCAAAATTCTGGCTGATGTATTGGTCAAACACGCCCGTCCCCTCAGTTCGCCTAATCTCACTGTTGCTGTCAAAGACACTATTGAACGGGGTTTAGCAGATGCAGTGATTTTATCTGGTTGGGCGACGGGTAGTCCCCCGAACCAAGAAGACTTGGAACTAGCCTGTGGAGCAGCCAATGGTACACCAGTATTTATTGGTAGTGGAGCGAACTGGGAAAATATTGCTACACTATTGCAGGCCGCCAATGGTGTAATTGTTTCTAGCTCCTTAAAACGCCAAGGTCGGATTGAGCAACCAATTGACCCCATTCGCGTCAGTCAATTTGTAGAAGCTGCTCGTCGAACTTGGAACTCCAAAGCTGAGAGCAAATCAGCTAAACAAGTAAAGTTACATTCTTAAAAGCAAGTAAAAAGTAAAAGGCAAAAAGCAGAAGACAAGTATCTTTTTACTTTTTATTCCCCATTCCCTATTCCCCATTCCCCACTTCTATGATTCGCCGCCGTTCTACTCCCTGGATTCACCAGTGGTCGCGCGTAATAATTGCCGCGATCGCTGGACTTGGTGCTTTGAATACTGGCTATTTAACTTTTGAAAAGTTGACTGGAGGTAGTGCTGCTTGTGTAGCCCAAGCTGGTGTTAAGGGTTGTAATGATGTACTTGCTAGTCCTTGGGCAACAGTTTTAGGACAACCACTGGCCTTATTTGGGTTATTGGCCTATGTCGGGATGTTGGTTTTCGCTTTAGCACCCGTGGTCTGGAAAGGAGAAAATAATACCCGTAAGCAACTAGAAAACTTGACGTGGTGGCTGCTATTGATCGGCGCGATCGCCATGTCTATTTTCAGTGGCTACTTAATGTATGTACTAGCATTTAACCTGAAAGCCCTTTGTCCTTACTGCATTACCTCGGCTTTGTTTGCTCTCAGTATGTTGGTACTGACTGTTATTGGTCGTTCTTGGGAAGACATTGGGCAAATCTTCTTTACTGCCATTATTGTGGGGATGGTGACGCTTATCGGCACTTTGTACATATATAAGGATGTCAACGTCTCCGAAAAACCACCCGTCCAGGAAATCCCGGCTGGCAGACTACCACCCTTTGTTCCTACTAAAGATCCTAACCCTGAGTTCGGCTGGGAAGTCAATACGACCTCTGGTGAAGCAGAAATTTCCTTAGCACGCCATTTAGTTAAGGTAGGTGCGAAAGAATATGTAGCCTACTGGTGTCCTCATTGTCATGAACAGAAATTACTGTTTGGCAAAGAAGCTTATCAAATCATTGATGACAGTATCAAGACAGAGTGCGCCCCAGATAGTCCCAAGGGAAAACCAGACTTGTGTCAAGCTGCACAAATTACAGGCTACCCGACTTGGATTATCAATGGTAAAAGCTACAGTGGAGTTCAAAGCCTCTCAGAATTAGCTAAGGTTACAGGTTACACAGGGCCAACTAACTTCAAATACTTTAGATAAAACAGTCATCCTCAAGCTAAATTATTCGCAAAAGCCAAGAACCCCGATTGCCGAAAGGAGTCGGGGTTCTGAATTGTCACAATTTTCATGTTTTAAATGTGTCTAGTAGTGAAAATAGTGTATAAAAAAATCATCAAAACATTCTTTTAAGAATTGTTTAATAATTTGCAACGCTCTATTATCATTTTTCTGTCCAGCAGGTCATGGGAATGGGTCAGCAACTCAGTAAGCATCTCGTGAAATTAATTTTAGGACTGAAATCATCTTTTAGTAAAGGACACAGAGAATTAATAATCACCTTTAGTGTCGTATTTTTAGTCTTAGTTCTACGTTATTTAGGTTTATTGCAATCCTTAGAGTTGACGATTTTAGACCAGTTTTTTCACTTAAGACCAAGTGAAACGCCCAATCATCGAATTACGATTGTAGCCATTGATGAGGCTTCTTTACGCCAAGGATTCCCGATCGCAGATGGTGTGATTGCTGAATTATTGCAAAAACTACAAGCTCATCAACCGCGTGCTATTGGTCTAGATATCTATCGGGATGTGCCGATCAAATATGGTTATACAGAGCTAGTGAATGCTTATCAATCAATGCCTAATTTGGTTGGTGTAGAACTTCTAGCACCTGAAGGGAAACAGAGAGTTTTAGCACCACCACAATTAAATCGCCAACAAGTAGGCTTTAATAACATACTGTACGATCCTGATGGCAAAGTCCGGCGTAGTTTGTTGTATTGGCATATTGGTAATCAAGCACACGAAAGCTTTGCCCTAAAACTAGCTTTATTGTATTTAACATCCGAAGGTATTGTCCCTAAAGGGGCAGCTAGTAATCCTCAGTATTTACAGTTGGGTAAAGCTGTATTTACTCGCTTTCAAGGTAATGATGGGGCTTACGTGGCAGCAGATGCCAAAGGGTATCAAATTTTGTCAAATTTTCCCAAGCCTAAGTGTGACAATGCTACAGAAAATAATTGTGGTTATCACCAAGTGACGATGGCAGAAGTTTTAGCCGATAAAGTTCCGACTAGCTTGATTAAGGATCGGATCGTTTTAATTGGCTCTACTGCCTCTAGTATCAAAGAAGGTGTATTTATTCCCTATTCTAGTCGGCTAATGGCAGGGGCAGAACCCATACCGGGTATAGTCTTACAAGCCTATTTTGTGGATCAGTTAATCTCGGCTGCTTTAGATGGAAGACCACTATTAAAAGCCTGGCCAGATTTTTGGGAACATTTGTGGATTTTTGCTTGGTCGTATATTGGGGCTGCAACCACATGGCGGATCAGACGACCTCTTCCCAGTATCTTAACTGTGATATTTTCTTGTTTGCTGCTGGTCTTAAGTGCATATCTGGCTTTTTTGTCTGGTTGGTGGATACCACTGATTCCACCACTATTGACATTTAGTGGAGCGGTAACTTGGATTACTTATCATTTGGCTTATATGCAGGAAGAGTTAAAACGCTCTAAGGAATTTTTGCAGCAAATTATTAATACAATTGCTGATCCGATTTTTGTCAAGAATGAGCAACGTCAGTGGATTGTATTAAATCAGGCTTACTGTCAATTGATTGGCTATCCTGATACAGTGCTAATTGACAAATCTGATGTTGATTTTTTCCCACAACATGAGGTTGATGTCTTCCGACAGCAGGATGAGTTAGTTTTGTGGACACAGCATCCCCAAGAAAATGAAGAAGAATTTACTGATGCTTATGGGAAAACGCACTTAATTGCGACGAAGCGATCGCTCCACAAAGATGCAGCGGGAAATTTCTATCTAGTGGGGGTGATTCGAGATATTACACAACGCAAGTTGATGGAAGATGAACTTAGGCGCACAGCAGCCGAGTTATTTCGCTCTAATCATGAATTAAAACTTAAAGAAGACCGATTACGTTATCTGGCCTATCATGATTCTCTCACCGGACTACCTAATCGTAAATTCTTCGCCGAACAGCTGCAAGAATCAATCAACTGGGCGCATGATAATCACTTATTGTTAGGGGTATTTTTTATTGATTTGGATGGGTTTAAGCAAGTTAACGATACATTAGGCCATGAGATGGGCGATCGCCTGTTAGTAATTATCGGTCAGCGATTGAGCAATTCTTTACGTGCTAGTGATACAGTTGCTCGCTTGGGTGGAGATGAATTTACAGTGCTTTTACGGGCGATACCTCATCAGCAAGCAGCAGCTAAAGTTGCTGAGAAAATTTTAGCTAGTATTACCGAACCAATTGTTTTAAGTGGATATACTACTAAGGTCTCAGCTAGTATTGGTATCACTATTTACCCTCACGCTGGTCAAGATGCTGATACCCTAATCAAACAAGCTGATGTTGCAATGTATCGTGCTAAGAACCTTGGCAAAAACTGCTATGAATTCTTCTAGGGTGTGTTTTCAAGGTAACAGACAATACCTTTCGGTTAAAGAATTTCTTGGTTAAGGTAGGCGGGGAGGAAGGGGAGAAGAGAAGCAGGAAGAGAAGTTGCCAGGAGGGTTTCCCTCCAAGCAAACTTCGGGGAAGAGAAGAATTCTGAAAATAACCCTCTTTCCTCCCCTGCCTCAAGGAGCTTATCCGAACCGTATTGAGGTAACAGATACTGACCAGCCCTTCGGGTAGAGAACAGGGAAAAGAGAATAGTGGCAGAAGCTGGCCGAATATGAGGTAGTCAAGCCCACGGCAGTTTAATCAAGTTGAGCAACCCTTGGGGCATTGTCTTCAGGGGCAGGACTTACGCGCCAAGATTGTCTGTTGAGACTGGGGTCTCTTTATTTTCTGAAGAAATATACAGGTTTAAACCTACCGACAGGGTCTTTGAATTCCTCTGAGTGGTTAACTCATGGAAATTTTAATTTTTGGTAATTTTTATCAAAAAATTCATTAAAAATAAACGAAACGGCAATGTTACGATCCGGGATTTGCCTCTTTTTACAAGAAAACACTATCAGTAGTTCAAAATATCTCAGTATTAATACATAACAAGTACTGAATTTAGTGAGTATTTACACACGCCTATCTTAAGTTTTTATTAAAAATGTATGATAGATATAATTATTCTGTGGTAATTAATGAACATATATAAATTTAGGTCTAGAATTACTTCTAACCTCAGATGGATGTTAATGACTGATTTTCAGCTATATTCCTTAAGTAACAAGGTTTAATGAAGGCAAAACTCCGTACTTCGGATTGTCCTTATAAATACATACTTGTCAGTTAAGTGGTAGTTAGTTAATCGAGAACATAAACCCAAAAAAACTTTTTGGAAAATTAAATGCCATCTGGAGAGGGCTTGAGAAGTAATTCACTCTGCTGTATTTAACAAAACACGCTCGATAAATCAGAAATTGTCATCCGTTTACTAGAAGCTATGACTACAAAATTGCAAATTTTTAGTGCTGTGATGTTGTGTCTCAGTGCTTTTTTGGTAATCCCAAAGGTTGCTGATGCAACAGCCGCTTTCCAATCTTTACCAAGTTACGCTCTTAAGTATCCTGTTAGTGAATCTACGGCTTATCTTGAACAAGAGGATGAACGCTTGGTAGAAACCTATATTCCGCCGAATTATGGAGGGCCAGACAGCGAGTATGGTAGTGGCACTCGCTAAATCTTTATTTTGTACAAAATAAAGGATATACAGGCAGAGCGAAGTTCCACAAGATAATTTCTTGTGGCATAAAGCTGTTGTCTACAAACCAAGAATAATATTTTTTCTCGGTTAGAGATTAGTCTTAGTATTTATACTTGCTTCAATGAAAATGAGTATAGGCAATGAAAACACTTAGTTGAATATACTTAAGCAAAATTTAAGATTTCATAATCGGAGATTTATTCCATTGATACTTATGAACTAAGGTATGTGTTTGCCATCGGGGATCAGGGTGAGGGTAGTCTAGACGATAGTGTCCACCCCGACTTTCAGTTCTAAAGGCGGCACTTTTGAGGATAAGATAAGCTACATCTAGCAAATTACTGGTTTCTGCCCATAGTCGAACTTGTTGATTAGCGTCTGGAAAATGAAATTTAACTGGTTCGTAAGACTGTAAAGTTAGTAAAAATCGACTTAAGGGCAAAGCCGCGAAGTCTTGCTGCCACGATTCCACTGTAGCGATCGCACTTGCCAAACTTGACTGTTCTCGACAAATACCGGCACTTTGCCAAACTAGACGGGGTAATTTTTCTCGAATAGCAGCTAGCTGTGTTTGTTGGTTTTGCCATTCATCAACATCAATATTAAATTCTCTGGCTGGTGATACTGGCAATTTAGATTCTTCCCAATCGGAAAGTTGGATTTGCGCCAACTGCGCGCCAAAGATAATACATTCCAACAAAGAATTACTGGCTAGACGGTTGGCCCCGTGGACACCAGTACTAGCAGTTTCTCCGACTGCGTATAATCCCGGAATATTAGTCCGATTCATTAAATCAGTAGCAATTCCACCCATCCAGTAGTGAGCAGCTGGGGCGACGGGGATTGGTTCATGAAAGACATCGATTCCCCAACGCTGACATACATTAATAATGTTGGGAAAACGTTGACGAATTTTTTCAGGGGGAATGGGACGCATATCTAACCACACATGAGCGGTGGCAGGATCAACTGCGGTACGTTGTAGATGGCTAAAAATGGCTCTACTAACTATATCTCTAGGTGCAAGTTCACCAGCAGGATCATAGTCAAAAGCAAACCGCCGTCCTTCATTGTCGATCAGGTGTGCGCCTTCTCCACGCACAGCTTCGCTAATCAAAAAGCGTCCAGGTTTAGTCAAAGCCGTGGGGTGAAACTGCACAAACTCTAAATCGCGGAGGATTGCTCCTGCTCGCCAAGCGATCGCCACGCCATCGCCTGTACTGACTGCTGGGTTGGTAGTTTGGGCAAATACTTGGCCACCCCCACCCGTAGCTAACACTACAGCCCTAGCTTTGATTGGGCGAATTTCACCTTGATAAAACAAGCTAATTCCCTGACATTGGCCACTTTCAGGCTCTATCCATAGACTTAAGGCCAAAGCCTGCTGAATGACAAGAATATTTTGGCGGCGTAATACTTGGGCAGTGAGAGTAGTTGTCACCTCTCTACCAGTGGTGTCGGCGGCGTGGAGAACTCGGTGACGAGAATGGGCGGCTTCTAAAGTTAAAGCTAAAGTTTGATTGTGTCGGTCAAAAGCAACCCCCAAATCTACTAGAGATTGAATACAACTAGGGGCTTGTTGAGCGAGGAATTCTACCGCATCAATATCACATAATCCTGCCCCCGCTTTGAGTGTATCTTCAATATGAAGAATAGGAGAATCATCAGGTGCGATCGCAGCAGCGATACCGCCCTGCGCCCAATCACTGGCAGAAAGAGAAACAGTTTCCTTTGTAATCAAGCCGACACGTAACGATTTTGGCAGACACAAGGCTGTGTAAAGTCCGGCTGCACCAGCACCGACTACTAAAACATCAAATTGGCTAGGTATATCTATGTTTGGCAAGGTTGGAGAGTGGGGAAATGGGTATTGGGGAGGCAGTGAGGTCTTAGGGTCTCACGCCAGTTCTCTCAAGTCGGGAAACCCGCCCACGAGACTGGCTTCCCAAGAGGAGTAACTGCCGTCATTGGGCATCCCTTTGGCTTCGCTCAGGGAAAGTGGTTATTGGGTATTGGGAAAAAATTTTCCCTTGTCCACCTTATCTCCTTTTACCTTCTGCACCCTGTCTTCTTACATAATAAGACTCCCACCCCCTGAGATAGAGAGTGGGTAAGCCTTCTTGATGGTAACTACACGAAAACTTATCTGTAGATACCGTTGTTAAAGCGATCGTCGCCTTCGTTGAAGACAGAATCTAGTTCTGTCACGGTGAATTTGTCTAAATTCGCTTGCAGCAGTTGCTTTTGGCGATCGCTTAATCCTGGCAGATCCAGGATATCTTCTACCTTAGAGTAAGGAGCATTTTTGATGATTTTTTTCGCCAAAGTGGGGTATAAACCTGGATAGGTTTGAAAAGCTCTGACGTTGGTGTTGTTCAAATCAATTTTTTTACCAAAATCTGTTGCTAGTTTCTCGTCGGCACGATTCCGCAGTTCAACTGCTAAAACTGGGACTTGAGGCATAACGAAACTTTGTAAATTGGCAGCTTGGGCAATCTGGGTTGTTCCCAACCATCCCCAACAGCCAAGCAACAAACTAAATACTGTTAATAAACGCACCAATCCTTTCACGATTTTTTTACCTCTTTCCATCAAACTGAAATAACAGCGTTAAGCAAACAGCTGCCAACAATCTTTAGTCCATTATCCTCAGCTTGTGACTATTGAATCTCGACCCTTACGGGTGACGCTCCTAAAGTCGCTCACGCTTCGCTAAAGATAGTTGCTTTCCGACGCAAGGCGACAGGAATGTACTATCTCACTATTGACTGTTGACTAAAAGCTGATGGCTTAATCAACACACAGCAGCCATCAGAAACTAATATACAGCTTATTAAAGGCCACAATCTTTGCTGGTACTTACTTGGCAATGGAAATTAAGTAGAAGATTAGACAGAAAAGACGAGTGAAACGAGAATCAATCCTGTTTAGTTAAGGATAGTTAAGCAATGTAAAACCCCACCTTCTTCCAGAAAATGGGGTTTTTAATTTTTGATCACGAAAGTCTTAAGGCCCTACTCTAGTTACTTGCATACAGCCACGACCATTATTGTAAACCTGAAAAATTGAGTACTCGTTAGACTGAACTAACCGAGAGACGTATTGAGCTGCACTTGCAGCACTGTCACAGATGCTCTTTGGTTCTTGAGAACTCAAGGCTCGATCTGACCAAGTACACTGTCCTGGGGACAAGCCTTGAGGGGCTGATCCTCGTCCTGCTTGAAAATTTATGCGTACACCGTTGCTACCATCGTTTTGTATTGATAGCGTACCACCACCACGACAGGTCATTGGGTAGCTAGTTTGGGCATTAGCTGTATTTATAGTCAACAGTGGAGATAAGACGGCAAATACAGCCACTAATCTGGCAAAATTAGAATAAACTCTCATTTTCAAACTCCTGAAGATTAAATTTTCAGTAGTAGTGTTGTCTATTCCTCTTTATGTTTAATGACCAGTTTTTATGCAATTACTCATTAGTCGATAGACATTGGTTTTTCCCGTGACCTCTACTTAAGCTACTAAAGCCGCTAACAGAAATAGACTATCTACTAAGATTGTACTTAAGACAGCACCACCAAAAGCATACCAGTGGTGCTGTTTATTTCTTAAAGGCATAATACCTGCAACTAGCAGCACCATAGCTAAAGTACTGGCCGATGCTACACCCCACGGGGTTTTTACTTGTGTAACGGCGGCTTGTAAAATCGGTGATACCTGACTGGGTTCTACTTCCATGATTTGCCGCCAGTAGGGTATTAATTTTACTAAATAAAAGTAAATATCTGTTAAGACTGTACCGAATAAAGAACCTAAATAAAACCAGTTACCAACTTTGCCCCAATTACGAACTAAACACCAACAAGCAAAGGGTAAGCCTATAGATTCTACTGGTAGATGCCAGAGAGGTTCAAAACGTAACCAACCCCAATAAATTGAGCCGGCTAACCAACTCCAGCTAAAGCCTAGAAGTAAATCTCCCCACAGATAAGTTTGCGGGCGTGACATCAACTTCAAGCTCAACCATACCCAAAGACCTGTGATGGCTAAACTGACAACGGGAAGCGATCGCACCAGTGGGGCTTCAATAAATACTGGTACTGACACTAAAAACACGGCGGCGGCCAATACTAGCCAAGTTTTTTGTACAGATACAAATAAAGGAAGAGAAGCAGAAGCTTGTAGTGTTGATTCTAATGCTCTAATCTCCCTTGGTTCTGTCTCCCTGGGGTTTAATTCCGTGGTGATAGCAGTGGTAGAAGGAGTATAAGAGGACAAAGTATTATTAATCAAAATTTTAATAATTGTTACTAAACTTTATATTATCCAAAATAACACACACCAAAATCCCCCCCTGGGGCATTTATATATTACTACTCTTTTACGTGGGATTGGGCATTGAGCATCGTATTTTTCTTCCCCTACGACCATTCCCTCTCTCTTGCACAGCCAACTAGAACATGAGATGCTTTGTGGGGTGATTTTCCTGGCAAGTTATTTAGACACCTGTTTGTTTAATTATTGGTAATCACAGCGATCGCAGGTAGACTCATGACTTTATTGAAACTTCGGTGGTTAGTGCTGCTTGGTGCAGTTTCTACAGCTTTATCGGTAGTAGCTTTTCCCCTCAAAGTTCTTAGTACCCCAACAACTGTCGGAACGGTTGGGGTGAAGGCGATGAATATTTGGCAGGCAATTTTTCTAGGCTTTGTGCAGGGCATGACTGAATTTCTGCCCATTAGTAGCACAGCACATTTAAAAGTAGTGCCAGTAGCTTTGGGTTGGGGTGATCCGGGGGTAGCCTTTACTGCTGTCATCCAACTAGGTAGTATAGCCGCCGTGTTGTGGTATTTCTGGGGAGATCTCAGCAGAATTATGAAGGGAGCTGCCAGAGCGATCGCCCTGAAAGATTACAATGATTACGACTTACGTCTCTTGTTGGGAATTGTTTTAGGAACTTTACCAATAGTTTTCTTAGGACTGTTGATTAAACGATTTATCCCTGATTTTGATAATTCTCCCATTAGAAGCCTAGGAGCGATCGCCATTGCCTCAATTTTTATGTCAATATTATTAGGCTTGGCAGAAAAACTCGGTCAACGTCAGCGAGATTTTGAACACTTGACAATGCAAGATGGCTTACTGATGGGTGTAGCTCAAGCTTTAGCTTTAATCCCTGGGGTATCACGTTCCGGTTCTACCCTCACTGGGGGTTTATTTATGGGCTTACAACGGGAAACCGCAGCCAGATTTTCATTTTTGTTAGGGATTCCCGCCATCACCTTAGCAGGATTAGTCTCATTAAAAGATGTTTTGGACACTAGTTTAGGAGATGGGGCGATTATTCCTCTGGTTGCGGGAGTGATTTCAGCGGCTATCTTCTCCTATATTGCGATCGCAGGGTTACTGCGCTTCCTGAAAACTCAAAGCACATGGGTGTTTATTTGGTATCGGTTGGTATTTGGTGTAGTAATTTTAAGTGCAATCAGTGCCGGACTGTTGAAAAATAGTTAATAGGTCATTAGTTATTAGTCATTAGTCATTAGTGAGCCAGCACAATCTTGAGGAGGCAGTCCGTTGGGGAGACACTGCGTTGAGGAGACACTGCGTTGGGCGGCTTTGCCGACTTGTAGCAAGTGTCGTCGGCTTCGCCGACTTGAAGGAACTGCCGTGTTTTCCCTCATAAGTAACTGGCGAACCCTAAAATGGTCATTAGTCAATGGTCATTATTTTGACTGTTGACTATGGACTTCTGACTGTTGACTGTTAACTGTTGACTATAGACTGTCAACTTTGGACTCATGACTAATATCCGTCCTGCCAAGATTACTAAGGTATTACCAGATTCGATCGCAGCTGAAATTGGCTTTGAAGTTGGGGATGCGATCGCAGCTATCAATGGTACTCAGCCCCGTGATTTAATCGATTATAAATTTCTCTGCTCAGATGAATTTTTAGAATTAGAAGTTTTAGATGCTGCTGGCAAGACTCATTATATTGAAATTGAAAAAGATTACGACGAAGACCTGGGGTTAGAATTTGAAACTGCGCTGTTTGATGGTCTAATTCAGTGCAATAACCGTTGTCCGTTTTGCTTTATCGACCAGCAACCCCCAGGGAAACGTTCTAGCTTGTATTTAAAAGACGATGATTATCGTTTAAGCTTCCTATATGGTTCTTATCTCACCCTGACCAACTTACCGGAAAGGGAATGGCAACGGATTGAGCAGATGCGTCTGTCTCCTTTGTATGTTTCCGTTCATGCAACAGAGCCAGAAATTAGAATTCGACTGCTAAAAAATCAGCGTGCGGGACAAATCCTAGAACAGTTACGCTGGTTTCAAAAAAGACGTTTGCAAATTCATGCTCAAGTCGTCGTCTGTCCAGGAATAAATGATGGTCAACACCTGGAACAAACCCTACGGACTTTAGCGTCATTTTATACTGGTGAAGTGCCTACTGTGGCATCGGTGGCAGTCGTACCAGTAGGTTTGACAAGATTCCGCCCCCAAGAAGACGAACTAGTCCCTGTAACTCCAGAAAAAGCTCAAGAAGTAATTGCCGAAGTGCAATCACTAACAAGAGAATTTCGCCAACAATTTGGTTCTAATATTGCTTGGTTAGCTGATGAATGGTTTTTAATTGCTGGGGCAGAATTACCCAGTGAATCTGAATACGAAGAGTACCCCCAAATCGATAACGGAGTGGGGTCAATTCGCTTATTTATTAAGCAATTTGAAATGGCAGCAATGGAATTATTGCCAGCAAAAATTTCACCTCATAAAAAATTAACTTGGGTAGTTGGTAATGCTGTTGAAAAAGCCTTTCAACCAATTCTGAAGCTCTTAAATTCAGTAGCAGGATTAGAAGTAAATATGATGGCACTAGCAAGTGATTATTGGGGGCAAAGTATTAGTGTTACAGGCTTAATTACAGGTCAAGACTTAATTTTAAACTTACAAGGAAAAGACTTGGGCGAGGGAATTTTACTACCTAATGTCATGCTGAAACATGGTGAATTATTGTTTTTAGATGACATGACTGTGGCAGAAGTTGAGCAGAAATTAAATACAAAAATCTTACCCGTGGCAGGTGTGGAAGAACTCATCAAGACCTGTATTAGTGAGCGTGTGAGTATTTAATTATTAAATCTCAGTCATTCTTCGGAGGTAAAATATGCTTATTTTGCCTCATAAATAATAGATAAAGATTAATTAAACAGTGAGGAGCAGTAGTGAAGAATCAGGGTTTAAACAATAAAAAAAATCCAAAATTGTTATTTAAAAATCATCGATTCTTCATTTTGACGGCTCAATTTTTGCAGAAAGGCAGAAGGGAGAAGGCAGTCCCGATGAGAAAAGTTGCACAACCAAATATAAAAATAGCTTTCTCTCCCTTCTTTCCCTGTCTCCCTAGCTCCCTCTGCTTTTTCAAGTTAGAGAGTAGAAGGCAGAAAAATCTCACTGTTGTCGTATTGGCAGCCCCTGCCCCTATATCTGCTTTAAAATCTCATGCCTTATCGAAGAAACTGCTTGTTACTCATGCGTTGGTGATTGTGAGCTGCTTAAATATTCTGCCAGCTCATGCAAAAGCAGTCTTTTCACCCACGCCTCCACACCTCCACACCCCCAAACCCTCTTTCCATCTAGCCACAGCAACACCTGTATTCAGTGTGGTACAAAGTCAAGAGAATGCACAGTATTGGACGGGAATTAGTAAACGCTTGCAGACGGTTGGTGTACCTTACTGTGTGCTGCCCTTGTCTAGTGTGAAGAGTGCCACAGATTGGGGCGATCGCAATGTTATCTTCTTACCAAATATTGAAACACTGACCCCAGCCCAAGCGATCGCCCTAGAAGCATGGATGAGCAAGGGCGGTAATGTAATTGCTAGCGGCCCTGTGGCTACACTTTCAGGCCCCGGAGTGCGTCAGGTATTAAAAAACCTTCTGGGCAGTTATTGGGGATTTAGCTTAAAAGATAAACAGCAAATCAATCCATCCAAAACTCAGCAGCCCAATTGGTTGAACCAAAAAGGGATTTTTGGTCAGGTACATGGCGGTGTTTTAGTTCCTAATGATAGTAATAGCAAAACGGTGGCTGTCTGGAATTCCCAAGATAACCCGGCAGCTGTTGTCGCAACGCAGAATTCAACCTTATTTGGTTGGCGTTGGGGGACAGATGCGGCCTCATCTGCGGAATTAGATACAGCTTGGTTGCAAGTTGCTCTCAACCGTCATATCTCCATCCCAGCCAATAGTAATCAAACCATCACAACATCTGCACCAAATTGTCCAGCTTCCATCGCTAAGACTCCCTCCACTGCTGCCAACTCTCCAACTAACACAGTCAATCAAGTCTCTCCAACTAAACAGGATGAGGCTATAGACCAATTGGAACAAACAGTCCGTTGGGATGTTGTACCTAATTCCAATGAACCAATCAATGCTGGCGAAGCTGCTACTCTGCAACAACAACTAGAAAATCTCATTGGTCGAGTCGAAAGCGCGCACTTAGCAGCCTTAGCCAATGCTCCTAACACTAATGTGTCCCAGGCTCTCAAGTCAGAGGATGCACAAGTGACTACCACTAGAACACTCACACCTACATCTAATAGAGAGCAGGTATTAGCCCAAGCCAGGATAGTAGCTAACAACCTACCTCGGTTAATTGCCAATAAAAATTACGCTCTAGCTCGTCAACAATGGCTAGTAGCAAGAAATAATTTGTGGAAGCAGTTTCCAGTTGATCGCAGATTAGCACCAGCCGAAATTCGCGCCGTGTGGTTAGACCGAGGCACAATCATCCGTGCAGGGAATGAACAAGGACTAAGCAAAATTTTTGACCGTTTAGCACAATCTGGTATCAACACTGTTTTTTTTGAAGTTGTCAATGCTGGTTATCCCATTTATCCCAGTCAAGTTGCACCACAGCAAAACCCATTAGTTAAGGATTGGGATCCTCTCGCTGTAGGAGTAAAGCTAGCCCATGCGCGAGGGATAGAGTTACATGCTTGGGTGTGGACTTTTGCGGCGGGAAATCAGCGTCATAATGAAATACTTAACATCAATCGTGATTACCCAGGGCCAGTCTTGGCGGCTCATCCTAATTGGGGTAACTATGACCAACAAGGCAGATTAATTCCTGTAGGTCAAACCAAACCCTTTTTTGACCCAGCTAATCCTGAACTACGGCAGTATTTACTCAAGCTATATGAGGAGATTGTCACCCGCTACAACGTAGATGGACTGCAACTAGACTACATTCGCTATCCTTTCCAAGACCCAAGTGCTGGGCGGACTTATGGCTATGGTAAAGCGGCGAGGACACAATTTCAAAACCTGACTGGGGTAGACCCCATTAACATTACACCAACTCAAACTCAATTGTGGCAGCAGTGGACAGCATTTCGCACTCAGCAGGTAGATAGCTTTGTAGCAGAAGTCTCACAAATGCTGCGCCAAAAGAGACCTAACTCAATTTTGTCAGTGGCTGTCTTTCCACTCCCAGAAGCAGAACGTATCCAGAAACTGCAACAACACTGGGAAGTTTGGGCGCGACGTGGGGATATTGACTTAATTATTCCCATGACTTATGCCCAAGATACTGTGCGCTTTCAACAGCTAGCACAACCTTGGATATCTTCGACTCAGCTAGGCTCTACGTTGCTAATCCCAGGTATACGCCTGCTATCTTTACCCACACTAGGAACATTCGACCAACTGCAATTGGTTCGGGATTTACCTGTTGGTGGTTATGCTCTGTTTGCTGCGGAAAATGTCAACAATGAACTACATAAACTCTTTGTCAATACTCAAGGCAAATTTGGATCTATACTTACTGAGCCTATACCCCATCGTGATCCTTTACAATCTGCTGTGACGCGGTATAGTAGTCTACAGAGAGAATGGCGTTTAGTTTTACATCAAGAAAAATTACAAATATCTCCCAAGACTGTCTCTGAGTTTGAAAGCCAGACAGAAATATTACAAAGTGCTTTAACCCAATTAGCAACTTCACCTTCCGCTAGTAAATTGCTAGTGGCAAAATCAACCCTGACACGCTTTCAATCACAATTTAGAGTGTGGATGCGCCAACAAAATCTTCATAATACTTATCAATTCAAAACTTGGGAAAATCGTTTGGCAACGATAGAAAGATTGTTGCGTTACGGCGAGCGGCGATTAGATGTAAATTCTCAAAATAGAGTTAAGCATAGTCATAAATTGTGACTTACTGCTAAATTTGCGTATTTTTCACTATAAAGGCTAGCGATCGCTTGCTGATGGACTGCTTGTGATCATCAGCACTCTAGCATTTTTACACCGTTAGATTGTCCAGACTTGATTGTTGTATTTCTTAATCTTAAATTTACAGTGTTTATACCCCAGATATTATTATTTATTTAGCATCAAAATAGATAGAAAGCCTAAAGCATATGCTTTAGAAAACTAGATTCTGATACTAGCTATAGTAACCATTCATGCCGTCATTACCTCAGTTTCTCTGGCTCAGATGCTTAAAGTCAATTATTAACTGTTCACCAATCACGGTAGAGCCAGAAACATTAGTATCAGAAGCAATTTCACTAATGGCTGAGGGAGTTAATCGTATCGTTGTAGTTGCTAATTCACGGGTCTTGGGGTGGTTATCAGCACAACACATAGTCAAGTTGCTGGCATTGGAGATTGATTGCACAAATACAAAGATTGCTGCTGTCATGCAGCAACCAGCAGGGATGATAATTAAATTTTCGGAACTACTGGAAATCAATAAGGTAATCTCACAGCTACACCAATATCAGTCAAGTTGCTTGTTAGTTGTAGATGACCTGGGGCAACTGATCGGAACGGTAACACCGGAAAGTATTTTACAAGCTCTGGAAACATCAGCAGATATTAGCAATCCCACAGAGCAATTACATCTGCCAGAATCATCAGGCTTCATCGTGCAAGAGGCTTTAGTCACCAATGAAGCCAGTACTCTCAACAAATTTTGGGAACAGCAAAGCAGACGTGTTAATGAGCAGAACCCAACCAGATTAAATTTAGCAATAGCTACCACTAAAACAATTTATTGGGAGCGCAATCTGACTAATGACCAGATCTATTTCTTGAATACTGCTGTGGCTGGTAATGAACCTGAAGCTACTGGAACAGTTTATTGGGATGAAGTTCTGGCTTTAGTACATCCTGATGATGTGGAGAAAGTGCAACTGGCTAATCAATCAGCGATCGCACATCTGAGTTCATTTGAGATCGAGCATCGGTTACTGATATTAGGGCAGACATCCACATATAAATGGGTTTTAGCCAGGGGGACAGTGCTGATAGATACGATAGGTAAACCTACGCGGATGATTGGAGTGACGATGGATATTGACCATCGCATACAAGCACAGGCTAGTTTAAAACAGACAAACCAAGAGCTAGAAATGCTATTGGCTGAACGCGCGATCGCTCTACAACGCAAAAATGAACAACTGCTAGCAGAACAAACAGCCCTAGCCAAAAGTGAAGAACGATTTCGGTTTCTAGCAGAATCCATTCCCCAACAAGTATGGATTGCTCAACCAGACGGCTCTCTTGAATATGTCAACCAGCGTACCCTAGACTTTTTCAGTTCTCATCCAGAGCAAGTATTGGGTTGGGGGTGGCAAAAATTTATCCATCCCAATGATCGGGCAGCTTGTTTAACTGCTTGGAATCATTCCCTGACCACAGGTACTAATTACGAAGTAGAATTTCGTCTGTTATCTGCCAACTCGCTTACCTATCGTTGGCATTTAGGACGGGCTTTACCTTTACGAAATCAACAAGGTGAGATCATCAATTGGTTCGGCACTAACACAGATATAGATGATCGTAAACAAATAGAAGAAACCCTGTCCCAAAAAGTCAAACTCGCAGATTTTCGTGCTGATGTTGATGCTATTCTTTCTGAGAGTTCGGCTTTATATGACATCATGTGTGGCTGCACAGAGGCAATAGTTCAACATTTAAACGCCGCCTTTGCCCGCATTTGGATACTCAACAAACAAGAGAATGTCCTGGAATTGCAAGTCAGTTCTGGAATCTATACTCATGTTGATGGAGCGCACGGACGTATACCCATCGGTGAATACAAAATTGGTCTCATCGCCCAAGAAGCTAAACCACATATGACCAATTCTGTACAGACAGATCCACGTTTGAGTGATCAAAACTGGGCTAAACAGGAGGGCATGACCGCTTTTGCTGGGTATCCGTTGATAGTGGAGGAAGAAACCCTGGGAGTAATAGCCATGTTTTCTCGCCACAGGCTCAGTGCATCTACCTTTGAAGCCTTGGGTGTTGCTGCTCGTGAAATTGCCATTGGGATTAAGCGTAAACAAGCTGAAGCCGCTCTACAACAAAGCGAAGAACGATTTCGTAACTTAGTTGAGGCTAGCAGTGATTGGGTTTGGGAAGTAGATGAAAATACCAGATATACCTATGTCAGCCCCAAAGTTAGAGATATTTTAGGTTACGAACCACAAGAAATAATAGGCAAAAGCCCCTTTGAATTGCTACCACCACCGGAAGCTGAACGGGTATTGAGCATTTTTGCGCCAATTGCAGCTGCTCAACAAGCATTTAAATGTCTAGAAAATACTAACTTACACAAAGAAGGTCATTTAGTAACTCTAGAAACTAGTGGTGTACCAGTATTTAATGCTGAGGGGAAATTTTGTGGCTACCGAGGCATGGATCGAGATGTCACGGCACGCAAACAAGCTGAGGCAAAATTGCGAGAGACACAGGAGCAACTACAGGCAATTTTGGATAACTCACCAGCGGTCATTTACTTATTAGATACCCAAAATAGATTGCTGCTGGTTAATCACCAATACGAAAAACTCTTTCATACCACTCAAGATGAAATTGCAGGCAAAAGCATATATGATGTTTGGCCTAATCATATTGCTGACGGCTTTGCAGTGAATAACCACTTGGTAATTGCAGGTGGTAATCCTATTGAAGTAGAAGAAGTAGTACCTCAAAAAGATGGCTTACACACCTACATTTCTGTTAAGTTTCCTTTAAAGGATAGCAATGGTATTCCTTATGCTGTGTGTGGCATATCCACAGACATTACAGACCGCAAACGTGCTGAAAAACAACTACGTCAAAGTGAAGAATATTTTCGCTTATTAGTTGAAAGCATTAAAGACTACGCAATTTATATGCTTGACCCCCAAGGGCGAGTAATGAGCTGGAACTCTGGCGCAGAATGTATTACTGGATATAAAACAACAGAAATTGTTGGGCAGAATTTTGCTAGCTTTTTTCCACCAGCAGCGATCGCTCAGTGCTTACCACAGCAACAACTAGAAATAGCCGCTATCCAAGGACGGTGTGAATGTGAGAGTATTTTTGTCCGCAAAGATGGTTCATACTTTTGGGCTAACTGTGTTTTAACACCATTACGAGATGCAATTGGGAATTTACGGGGTTTTTCTAAAGTCACCCGCGACATTACAGAACGTAAATTAGCTGAAGAATCTTTGTTACGCTTCCACAAAGCTATAGAAAGTACTAGCGATGCTGTTGTGATCACAGATGATCGCGGTATAAGTATTTATGTTAACCCTGCTTTTTCCGGTTTATACGGTTATAATTTAGAAGAATTAGAGGCAATAGGAGGGGTATGGGTAATTTCCCAACAGCCTCAAGATAACCAACAAATCTTAACTGCTATCCATCGGGGAGAGTCTTGGCGGAGTGAAGTGATGATGCGATCACGCACAGGTCAAATCTTGCAAGTTGACCTCCGTATTGATGCAATTAAAGATGTTAAAGGTAAAGTCCTCGGCACAGTATGTATTCATACTGACATTACTAAGCGTCAACAAGTAGAGGAAGGTTTAAAACTGCGCGATCGGGCGATCGCCGCTAGCAGTAATGGTATTATCATCGCCGATGCCAGTATCCCCAATGGCCCAATCATCTATGTGAATCCTGCCTTTGAGCGGATGACTGGTTACTGTGCCGAGGAAGTAATAGGACAAAATTTCCGCTCATTTCATAGCGCAGATATCAACACATTAGGGTTGCAAGAACTTCAGAGTGTCATGCAAACGGGAAAAGGTGGAACTATTATCCTCCAAAACTACCGTAAAGACGGCAGTCTATTCTGGAGTGAGTTAAACATTTCCCCAGTTTACGACCATACTGATAGACTCACCCATTACATCGGCATTCAAACAGACATCACCGAACGCCAACAAGCGGAAACAGCATTATTAATTAGCCAGCAACGACTACAATATTTACTTTCATCTAGTCCAGCTGTGATATATACCTGCAAGACTACTGGCAATTTTAGTGGTTTATTTATCAGTGAAAATGTCAGGACTCTACTTGGTTATGAAGCCGAACAATTCTTGGAAAATCCTAACTTTTGGGCTGATCGCATCCACCCAGAAGACGCATCAAAGGTCTTCGCCAATCTTGTCGATGTATTAGAACAAGGGCAATATAAGCTCGAATACCGCTTTTTACACCAAGATGGGACTTACCGTTGGTTGTACGACCAAGGCAAAGTCGTGTGGGATGAAACTGGCAATCCAATCGAACTAGTTGGCTATATGGCAGATATTACAGACCGTAAACAACTAGAAGAAGAATTAACAGTAGCACTGGAGAAAGAAAAAGAACTCAGCGAACTCAAATCTCGCTTTGTTTCCATGACCTCCCACGAATTCCGTACACCTTTAAGTGTCATTCTGTCTTCCTCAGAGTTACTGGAACACTATCACCAAAAATTGACCCCAGAAAAACAACTGACGCATCTAAGCCGTATCCAGACTGCTGTAAAGCGTATGACAGAAATGTTAGATGATGTTTTGATCATTGGCAAGGCAGAAGCGGGAAAACTAGAGTTCGTACCTCAATCATTTGATTTAGTTGCATACTGCCATAATTTAGCGACAGAAATGCAAGCGCACCTAACCAATGAAAGAATTAACTTTATCAGTCAGGAGGAAACCATAAAATGTTGTATGGATGATAAATTGCTAGGACATATTCTAGGTAATCTGTTATCTAATGCTATTAAATATTCAAATGCTAATAGCAATATCACATTTACACTAAAGTCTTTGCAAGGAAAAGCTATATTTGAAATTCAAGATGAGGGTATTGGCATTCCTACAGAAGAGATTCCCCGATTGTTTGAATCGTTTCATCGTGCCAGAAATGTAGGTAATATTCCAGGCACAGGATTAGGATTAGCAATTGTAAAAAAATGTATAGACCTTCATAAAGGTGAAATTTTTGTCAAAAGTACACTAGAATTTGGCACAATATTTACTGTTGAAATCCCTTTAAATAATGAACTATAAATTGAGGTAATAATGATCAAAATTTTAGTTATTGAAGATGAAGAGCTAGTACGTGAAAACATTTTAGATTTACTAGCTGCTGAAGATTTTGAAACTGTCTCAGCACCCAATGGGAGAATTGGGATCAATTTGGCTATAGCCGAATTTCCTGATTTAATTTTGTGCGACATGATGATGCCAGAAGTTGATGGATATGGAGTGCTTACAGCATTACGCCAAGAACCATTGACCGCAGCGATTCCCTTTATTTTCTTGACCGCAAAATCTGCAAAAGCTGATTTTCGTCAAGGCATGGACATGGGTGCAGATGATTATCTCACCAAACCATTTACACGAGCAGAATTGCTCAGTGCAGTCATGAATCGTTTGGAAAGACAAGCTACTTTAAAAAGCTACTTTACCAATCACAACTCTATTAAAAGTGCATCTCCTAAGACACAGTTAGTAGCAATGAGTCTACATCAAGTAATTAAACAGAGAAAATTTCAAGAGTTTGAGGTGCATTATCAACCTATAGTTGATATTATTTCTGGAAAAATTGTTGCTGCTGAAAGTTTGTTGCGTTGGCAAAGTCCTGAACTGGGTTTTGTCCCACCTACAGAATTTATTCCATTGGCTGAGTCTACTGGGTTAATTATGACCATTGGTCAGTGGGTAGTAGAAAATGTTTGTCAACAACTCAAAATTTGGCATGATGCCGGCATAGATTACTTGACTCTTAGTGTGAATTTATCCGCAATAGAATTTAACCGTCCAGATCTAATCAAGACTATAACTCATGCTTTAAATAGTAATAATTTAGAACCAAAATATTTAGAGTTAGAACTCACTGAAAGTATGATTATGCAGGATTTGAATAATGCAATTTTTACAATTAATGAATTGCAATCTCTAGGGGTTAGAATCGCTATTGATGATTTTGGTACAGGATACTCTTCCTTATTTTATCTGAAAAATTTACCTGTTGATACTTTGAAGATAGACCGTTATTTTATCCATAACGTTGCTGAAGATACGCAAAAATCAGCCATTACCAAGGCTTTAATCGAAATGGCACACAATATGAATATGCAAGTGATAGCTGAAGGCGTAGAGACAGAATCAGAATTATCTTTTTTGCGTGACAATTACTGTGATTCTATGCAAGGATTTTTATTTAGTCGAGCCTTACCATCAGTGGAGTTTGAGAACTTCTTATTGAGTAAGAAACATTTATCTGTATAATAATAAATCAATTTAGATTGTTCTTTTTCCTCTAGACACAGTAGTTCAATATCTTGGTAATTGGTAGTGAGTAAAATCTAGTTTTCGTGAAATTGCCATAATTAAGAATACAATATGATTCCATATTAAGACTCAAACAGTTTAATAAAAAGATGACTATGTATTCTTAATTTTTTTAACTCGTAAGTAATTGTGAATCCTAACTGGGAAATATCATATAAAATTACTTACAAATTACTCAAGCCGTGATAATATGCGTTTTTTAATAAAAATTTAAATTTTTATATTTGAATGAAGATATGAATAAAATTTTAGTGATTGAAGATGATATTAATGTACGAGAAAACGTTTTAGATTTACTAGCAAGTGAAGGTTATAACTTAATTTCAGCAGAAAACGGAATAATTGGATTGCAATTAGCGCAAACAGAAATGCCTGATTTAATTCTCTGTGATGTCATGATGCCAGAACTAGATGGTTATGGAGTATTAAAGTTGTTGCGTCAAAATCCTACAACAGCCATTATTCCTTTAATATTTTTAACTGCAAAATCTGATAAAACTGATTTTCGCCAAGGTATGGAAATGGGAGCAGATGATTATCTCATTAAGCCTTTTACTAGAGGTGAGTTGTTAGCAGCCATCGCTTGCAGATTAACAAAACAACATACAATTCATCAAGAAACTCAGAAAAAACTAGATAGTTTACGTAATAGTATTGCTCTATCCCTACCTCATGAAATGCGAACGCCTCTGAATGGTATCTTGGGCTTTTCACAAATTCTGATGGAAGACAGTGAGTATCTAGATTCACACGCAGTTCGAGAAATGGCAGAATCTATTTATTTTTCTGGTGAACGCTTATTGAGATTAATTCAAAATTTTTTGTTGTATGCAGAATTAGAAATTTTGGCCACAAATCCGCAACAATTACAAACACTGCAAAGTAAAATTACAAAATTTCCTACATTATCTTTAGTAGATATCATCACTGATAAAGCTCAAAAAGTGGGAAGACAAGCTGATTTACAAATAGATTTATATCCGTGCTATGTAAATATTTCACCAGAGCGAATTTCTAAGATTGTAGAAGAATTAATTGATAATGCTTTGAAGTTTTCTTCAGTCGGAACTTTAATTCAAGTTAAAAGTAAAGTGATCAACAATATGTTGGTTTTATCTTTTATGGATCGAGGACGAGGAATGACTGCTGCTCAAATTGCAGAGTTAGGAGCTTACCGACAATTTGAACGCAAACTTTATGAACAGCAAGGCTCTGGATTGGGCTTAACTATTGTGAAGCGATTGGCTGAATTGCACAGAGGTAAACTCAAAATTCATAGTCAACCTCACAAATTAACCCTGATTGAAGTAATGTTGCCTTGTCGCGAGGAAGATCATTACCATCAAAAAGCATTACTGATTGACCAAGCCAGCGATACTAGTGAAGATTTAAAAAGTCAAATAGTTATGAGTGATTGAAATAATTGTTTATTTTGAAGAGGCTATAGTTACTCTTCAGCACAACTTGTATTGTAGGCTATTAAATACTGAATTAAGTAAATTTTACTATAGCGATTTAAAGCCTTATGCTAAATTTGTCGGTTTTGACTTTCTTGCTGACTATTTTCAAAATGGATGATGGAAAAGCTGATCACAGTAGTGGAAAAATATTTAGAGAATATGCTAGAGCAATCAAAGTCAGTTTAATAAAAGCTTCGGCATTGCTCAAGATTCGATCGCTCGTCCAAGCAATGCCCTAAGCTAGTTGGGTATGTAGATTTGGCTGACTCGAATTCTATTATCTAGAACCAGTGTTTGCGATCGCGTTCGGTTTGTGTAGAACTTAGCGTATAAATTGTATGAGTTGTATTTTAACTGGGAATTAATTATTGTAGTTTGGTGGCAAGGCAATGGCAAAGCGATCGCTCCAAGCATCGGAGGAAGGAATCAAAAAAGCTAAACAAGCTTTTAAGCGCAAAGGTTGGACGCAAGAATATTTAGCAGCTGAGGTGGGTTTAGAAACACGTCAGCCAATTTGGAAGTTTTTTACTGGTAAACCCGTTGACCGCCATGTCTTCCACGATATCTGTTGTGTTCTAGACTTAGATACCTCAGAAATTGCTCAAAATTTGGCACTTGATGAAGTTACGCTTTTAGAAACTCATAACAATAACACGATAGATATTGATGTCTTAGTCCAAAAGTTGCGCTCTGTACATCATGAGAGAATTCAAGCTCAGTGTGGTACTTTACATCTGTTAGATATTGCCAAGCCCATCAACCTCGATGATCTATATATTGATGTAAATATTTGTGAAGAGGTTAGCAGTAAAAGATGGCTAAAAATGACTGATTTACAACAGCTAGACTCTTGCGAAATCAACAGTTTTGCCTTTAATAGAGTCTCCCAAGAACGGATTTCTGGGCTAGAAGCTGTTGAGAAATACTCAAAAATGCTGGTATTAGGTAAACCAGGCTCTGGCAAGACTACGTTTTTGCAATCAATAGCTATCAGTTGCGATCGCGGTTTTTTTCAACCTAATTATCTACCAATTTTTGTTAATTTAAAAAACTTTGCTGAAGAATCTAGAGATTCTAGTCAATTGAGTTTACTAAATTATATCTATGAATATTTTATCAATTTTAATATATCTGAAGCAGAATTAACTACAGTTTTTTATGAAGGAAAAGCCCTCATCTTATTAGACGGTCTAGATGAAATTATCGGAGAAGATGCAGAGATAGTTATTAATAAAATTCGGAATTTTGTTAATAAATTTTATAAAAATCAGACAGTTATTACTTGTCGCTTTGGTTATAATCTTAATTTCTATAGCTTTACAGAAGTAGAAATTGCAGATTTCAATAAAACTCAAATTGCTGCTTTTGCTCATAGATGGTTTTTGGCATTTGCTAGAAATTCACCTGTAAAAGCACAAATATTAGCCCAGAAGTTTATGCAAAAACTAGAATTAGCAGAAAATGCTCAAATTCTAGAACTAGCCGCCACACCTATATTATTGAATCTCACCTGTTTAGTTTTTCAATCTGTAGATGATTTTCCTAATGATCATTCACAACTTTATAAACAAGCTTTAGATTTATTACTAGTACGCTGGGATGAAAGCAGGGGTATTAGAAGAGATCAAGTTTATCGCAACTTATCTCTTCTAAATAAAATTAAGTTACTCAGTTATATTGCTAGTATCAGCTTTCAGCAAGGCAATTACTTTATTACTGCCACTAAAATCCAACAACTGATTGCTGATTACTTAGCTAGTTTACCCAATGCAATTACTGATACTTATGCCCTAGAAATAGAAAGCATAGCCGTATTAAATGCTATTGAAATTCAACATGGGTTATTAATTGAAAGGGCAAGAGGAATTTATTGTTTCTCTCATTTGAGCTTTCAAGAATACTTCACAGCGAGGGAAATCGTTGCTAATGCTAATAATAATACTCTCAAAGAATTTGTTTGCCATTTACATGAACAACGCTGGCGAGAAGTTTTTTTATTGAGTGCGGGAATGTTAAATTCCGCAGATGATTTACTGCAATTCATGAAGTCAAAGATTGACGAAATGCCCAGTGAAAATCAGAAATTGCATGATTTTCTCAAATGGTTAGAACAAAAATCTTCTCAGATAAGTGCTATTTATCACTGTTCTAGTGTACGTGCTTTTTATTTTACAATTGCTTTACCTCCAGAACATTCCCTAGCAGGGAATCAAGATTTAGCTATACATTTGGATCGTCAAATGGCTGGTAGTTTAACAAGAGACTTAGCTATAGATTTAGCTTTAACTCATGCACTAGTTGTAAGTCTAACGATGACATCTGATGTTTTTTCTCAACGAATTATGGCTTTGAAGTTGTCCCTTGATTTGAAATATTTACTCACTAAACAAGCATCTTGGCAAACGCTTCTGCAAGAACTCGCTAATCAATTACCTCATACTAATCAAGATAGAACAAAGCTGAAAATCTGGTGGCAAAATCATGGTAAAGCTTGGACAGAGAATTTGCGATCGCTAATCATTAAGAATCGTCAAATAGGTCATAATTGGCAGTTTTGTGACCAAGATTTGCAATATCTACAACAGTATTGGAATGCAAATAAATTACTGTTAGATTGTCTGAATGCTGCTAATAATGTTAGTTCGCATGTCAAAAATATCATCGAGCAGAATTTATTTTTAACAAGCGAATAGATTGTAAGTTTAAAAAATTGCCATTAGTTAATTACATGATACCTAAAACCAAACTGATAACTGGATTAGCTACTAGTTTAATATTAGGACTATTGGGCGAAACCTCAGTCATTGCTCAAGACATCTACATTGATAGTAACTGTAAACAAAATCAACAATTAGCGGAATTTGATCGATTTACGGTTATGTACAAATCTGAATTTCAAACCAACGGTAAAATTTATTGGTTATATTCAGGTCAGTATATAGACGGTTCTTCGATTGTTTGTATTTCTCGGACAGGCTTTAGACAAGCAAAACTTCTAAACATACAACAAATACAGTCTGGTTATGTCGAGAAAATTAGCAAGTCTCCACGCAATAGGACAACTTTTTTTGTCACTGTTCGTTATGGTAATGGTTCTGATGTCCCAACTACTCAATATCAACTCAATTTGTCTACACCAGAGAAACCTGTAATCACTAAACTCAGGTCTTGGAAATCATAGTCGAACAATTCGCAACTAGATAGCAAATTGGGGAAATTTTTCAGGCGATCGCTATCTTGTGGAAATTATAGAAGAAAAAGCTAGCATTAACCCTCGAAAATCGGACTTTTGGATGGTGACAGTTACGATAACTTGATTCTAAATTTAAAAATTGTGTATATATTTTTACTTTTATGAAAAGAATTGGGTTTTGCTTGCTGCTGAGTAGTCTATTAATCGCAGCAGGCTGTAATCAAACGCGCACTCTTTTAGATAATTCCACACCACAAGTATCTGCACCTGCGGCTCGGCTAGCACAAACTTCTACATCGACGAAAAATATTATAGCGACAGAAACACTTTCACCCCAACCCATCCGCATCAACTTGCAAAATTTACCTGCTCCCTTCGCTACGAACAGTGCTTCTAAACCACCTCAAGTTGTACAAATTCCTGAAAACCCAATCCTTAAAGTACCATCAGGTTTTACAGTGAATGTGTTTGCTGATGGTTTAAATGCACCACGTTGGTTAGCGTTAACTCCTAGTGGTGATGTATTGGTGACGGAAACTCGACAAAACCAGATTCGTTTGTTGCGTGATACTGATGGCGATGGTGTAGCTGATGTCCGTCAAACCTTTGCAAATGCGTCCAATGGTTTGAATATTCCCTTTGGTATGGCTTTTGCTGGTAATTCCTTTTTTTTAGGTAATACTGATGCAGTTTTACAGTTTCCTTACAGTCAAGGACAACAACAATTAACTGATAATGGCAAAAAAATCGCCGATCTCCCTGGTGGTGGTTACAATCAGCATTGGACAAGAAATGTAGTAGCTTCACCTGATGAAAACAAACTGTATGTTTCTGTAGGGTCTCGTTCTAACGTCGATGAAGAGGGATTACCGCGCGCTTCAGTACAGGTGATGAACTTAGATGGTTCGGAACAACGGACATTTGCTTTTGGTTTACGTAACCCAGTCGGTTTAGACTTTCACCCCACCACCAAGGAACTTTACACCACAGTTAATGAGCGAGATGGGATTGGGGATGATTTAGTACCAGACTACTTGACACGTATTCGTCAAGGAGAGTTTTATGGCTGGCCTTATACTTACTTTCAACCAAGTAACCTTGACCCACGACAAACAGCGAATGGAAAAAGTAAACGTCCAGATTTAGCAGCGCGTACTCGTACACCTGACGTATTATTTCAAGCCCACTCAGCCGCCTTGGGTTTGCAATTTTATGATGGTAAGACTTTTCCGCAAAAGTATCGCAATGGTGCTTTTGTAGCATTTCGGGGTTCTTGGAATCGCGATCGCGGTACTGGTTACAAAATTGTGTTTGTTCCCTTTAATAATCAAGGACGACCACAAGGTTACTATGAAGACTTTCTCACAGGATTTTTACTTGACCCTTCCATTCCCAGCACTTGGGGAAGGCCTGTAGGATTATTAGTCTTACCTGACGGCAGTTTACTAGTCACAGAAGAAGCTAATGATCGGATTTATCGGATTCAGTATACAGGAAGTTAGTTAAGTAATAGGGAGCAGAGGAAGAAGTTATAACTGTTAACTAATCAATAACTTCATAATTCGATACAATTTATGGACTAGGGACAGGTGACAGCAGTTATAAATTATGGGTAGTGAGAACATAAAGTTTTCTGCGGCTTGGGCTTAGTTTTATCTGGTTTAAATGAGATTTCTGGAAAACAGTAATATTCTTTTAGCTCAAAAATTTTATTTATGACTCAGAATGAAGATAATACTCAATTAAATGGCAATGATTCCTCCTCTCACTCAGGTACACGTTATTGGGGTAACGTAGAGGTCATTGAAGAGGGAGAAACCTATAGAATTAGTCGCGTTGAAATTAAGCCCAGACACGGCATTAAACCACAAATTCATTATCACCGCAACGAACACTGGGTTGTAGTCTCTGGCGTGGCTAAAGTGACTTGTGGAGATGAGGAAGTATTACTTGGTCGTAACCAATCTACTTATGTACCAGCTGCAACGCTGCACAAGGTAGAAAATCCAGGATCGATTCCGTTAGTAATTCTGGAAATTCAAAATGGTGAATATTTGGGCGAAGATGATACAGAACGCCCTTATGATCTTAATCTTGTCAAGCCTGTAACTGAGAAGTAGAAGGGAAAAGGCAAAAGGTAAAAGAGTTTTTCTTTTGACTTTTGCCTTTTCTAAAACCATCCTTCTTGTTCTAGGGTTTCAATCAGCTGTAAGCCACGCGGATCGCCTACACCTAAGAGTGAGGCTTTGGCATCTTCGCGCACACCTAGATCCTTATCTTCAGCAAAGGACTGGATTAAGGCATCGATCGCTGCGGCATAAACTACATTGGAAGGTAGTTCTTTACACAATTGCCCAATTGCCCAAGCGCAGTTACTTCTAACGGCTGCTATGGGGTCTTGAAATAAGGCTTCAATTAGGGGAGGTATTGCGCCGATCACTGATTCATAACTGACTCCCGCCATTTGTGCCAAGGCACTAGCAGACCACAAACGTACAGCGGAAATATCGGTTCTTAAAGCATCGGCCAGAGGTGCTAGACAACGGCGATCGCGACAATTTCCTAATGCCCAAACCACGCCTTTGCGAACATAGCCGTTCCAATCCCGATTTAGCTGGTTGATCAACGGTTCTACTGCTTCGGTACTGGGATTGCGTCCGATACCATAAGCTGCACTCACCCGCACTAATGGACAAGTATCAGACAACAGCTGGATTAAAAAAGGAGTAGCCCGTGAGTCTTCAATGTCGCAAAAAGCGCGAGCTGCTAGCATCCTTTTTTGGGGCTGGGGATTATCTAACAGTGCTAACATTTCGTCTGGGTCAGGTTTTGGCAATTCTGACTCAGCCGTAATTGGTTCTAGTTTATCTAAGGGACTTTCTAAATCCTCCTCGATATCGAGTTCGAGTATACTTAGTTCTTCTTCGTCATACATAATTACGTGCATATGCTGGAGGTCTGTTTATCCAAACTTTCCAGGCTAATTTATTAAAGCTTTATTTTTATGAGTTCAATTATTGTACACTTTCTCATCCATATGAGATAGGGACTAGGGACTAGGGACTGAGTAGGGGAAGAATTATTTACTATTGACTGCCCAGTTGTTTTAGCATCCAGAGAGATTGGGTTTGATAACCTAACTGATTGTAGAGATTTAAAGCGGGTTGGTTGGATTGGAACACTTGCAACCCGATTTGGCGATCGCCTCTTTGCATTGCCCAATTTTCTACATAGCGCATCAAGGCTGTACCCACACCCTGCCGTCGATGTTCTGGAACGACGTACAGTAAAAAAATATGAGGGTGGCGTGTTCCCGTAACTTGATCTATCGCATTACCTACCCAGAGACAAGCTACAGGAGATAAGGAAGATGATGTTACTTCTGTTTCATGTTTCTCCTGTTCTTTTAAACCTTCATCTGAAAAATCCACCCACCAAAGGGGGGTATCTTTGGAGAAGTATTGCTCAACGGTTTTAGCTAGATGAGCAAAATCTTGCAGTGGATATAGTTCTTGGTAGGTGCGCTGCATAAATTTGACCAGCAGCGATCGCTCTAGTGTCGAACCGCGACGAATATAATAACCCGGCAGAAGTAATTCAAAATTCAAATTTTTAGCCAATATTCGTTATTTCTTCCCTAATCCCCAGTCCCCAGTTTCCAGTCGCCATTCCCACTTCCTCAATTGGTGCGGGTGCTGCCATGTCGGAGGGTAAGAATATTCTCGCACTAACTGCTACTAGAGCCAGGATAAAGACTAATACTACTAGTAAGGGGGCAATGTACTGACGAAATATAGCCATATTTTTAGTTGCGATCGCTTTAGGTCTTGAGTGCAAACCTAACTAAAGATTTGTGAAGTTTACTTGACTTAATTTTAGCGACTTTTGGTCATTGCGGAATATGAAAGGAAATTTTCAACGCAGTTTAATACAAAAATTTTATAGCTGAAGCGGAAAGATGATTTTCCCCTACACCCCCATACCCTTAAACCCTTACACCCCTTTAATTTAGCGTGTATCACGGTCTAGATCGTCTAGAACTCTTTCGCAATACCAATTTTCTGGCATTCCGGGATAGTTTTGTTGGGCTTGCTCAATTAATCTTTCTGCTGCGGCTACATCACCGGATAATTTAGAAATGAGTTTGTTTTTGAGGTAGTCTTGGTTTTCTGTAAGATCCTCACGGATGGGCTGACTAAATGGCTGAGAAGTTGGTTCTCGCAAGACTGGAGACTGTTGCCGCTTCAGTTGCCAGAACAGTACGTAGTAAAGTGTCCCAAAAATTAAAATCAGGCTAAGTGTTCCGAAAAAGGTGAGAAGGTTAAAGGTTAAATAACCTAACACTAACTGTGAAAGAACATACCCCAGTAATAAACCTGTGAGTAAAAGAATAAATGTGCCGATCAGAATTACTATTTGGTTTCCCATAAATCCTCGTCTTCTGGCTCAAGTCCTGGTCTATTTACTGCTGCTGGTTTTTGATTCCAGGGGGCAACCAAAGGCAAAAGTAGCAATCCCGGTATTGCCGCCGCTAGGGTTATTAAGAAAAAGGTAGGCCAGCCTGTAGCTTTGGCCCAATCGCCTGCCGGTGCAGACAAAACATCTCTACCGATCGCCATTAAGCTAGAAAATAAAGCAAATTGGGTAGTAGTAAAGCGATGGTTACAAAGGTTCATTAAGAATGCTACTGTCGCGACTGTCACTAATCCGGCACTAAAGTTTTCAATATTCACCGCTAACACTAAAAGTGAATAATCTTTACCAGTCACTGCTAGTGCATAATAACCCAAGTTACTAAGTAACTGAAGGATACCAAAAATCCACAAACTGCGATTCACACGAATTTTAGTCATAATCACGCCGCCAGCCAATACGCCGACAGTCGTGGCGATAAAACCTATCCCTGCTTGAATTGCACCAATTTCTGCTTTGGTAAAGTTAATTTCTCGTAAAAATAAGTTTGCTGTGATGCCGACTAGAGAGTCTCCTAGCTTGTACAGCACGATAAAAACAAGAATGATGCTGGCTTGAGTCAGTCCAAATCTGTGAAAGAATTCTTTAAAAGGTAGAAAAATTGCTGCTTGTAAATTTTGGGGAGGACTGTCTTCTCTGACCTCACCTAATAGTTCTGTGGGCAGTAACAGAGATGTCACAATCCAAGCTACGATTAAACCCGCTAACACCGAGTAAAACACAGGCAAAGCAATATAGCCAACAAAAACACCTCCAATTAATCCAGCCACTAATAATGTGATCAATACGATAAAAATGAGATCTTTCAGAGATAAAGGTGCATATCTTTCGTTATTGTTGCGGATTTCTGGTTCTTGAGGAGACCACAAGGTAGTCAGGATACTCCCTGCCATTAAAGCAGCCATTAATAAGTAAACAACGTTCCAAGGGAGATATTCTGCTAAAACTAAAGCCAGGGAACTTGTGATAAACAAGGCTAACCGATAGCCTAGTACCCAAACTGATGCACCGGGTTCTGCTTCTAAGGGGTTTAAAATATCGGTACGGTAAGCATCCCCAGCAATATCTTGAGTTGCACTCAAAAAAGTGATGATCAGACAATTGATTGCTAGTATTTGCAGGATTTGGTCACTTTGAGCAGGTTGTTGTAGTGCTAAGAATGCGATCGCTAATGTTAACCCAATTTGAGTGAATAATAGCCAACCGCGCCTTGCACCCAAAAGCGGTGGTACAAATCTATCTAATAAAGGAGACCACAAAAATTTGAGGGAATAAGGCAAAGCCAACAACCCAAATAAGGTGATTTTCCCAATATCGACCTTGGCATCTTGCATCCATAACTGTAATGTTCTACTTGTTAAGAACAAAGGCAATCCAGAAGCAAAACCTAGCAGTAGTAACGCACCCATCTTGCGACTTTGCACAGCCTGTCGCAATGCTTGAATTTCTTTCATTTTTTGAACGATTCCTTGTTACTGGAGCGAATTGCAGTTATCTTGTCACACTATGTTTGTGCCAATTCATGGATAGATGACAAATCGCAGTAGATGCTTAGGACTGAGATATACATCAATAAAGCTCCTGCTACATCAGCGATTTCTTAATTTTTCTTAAACGACGTTAAAAATCAAGCTCCCATAAACCTCTGCAAAAGTAATATTTTACGGCTACCGAAAACTTATACTAGCGATCGCATGATGTTCATAATTTATTTTTAGCTGTGAATTCAAGTTATCTTGCCATAGTTGGTGTAGTCTGTGATGAGTTCTAAAAGTAAAATATTGGGGAGTTGCACATGAAAATTCATTACTTGCAGCACGTTCCCTTTGAAACACCTGCCAGTATTGAACAGTGGGCATTAAACCACAAACATTCTCTTTCCGCTACCAGACTTTATGTTAACGACTCCTTACCACCCGTTGAGAATCTTGATTGGTTGATAGTGATGGGTGGGCCAATGAATATATATGAAGATAATCAATATCCTTGGTTGACGAAAGAAAAGCGATTTATTGAACAAGCGATCGCAACCAATAAAACAGTCATCGGAATCTGTTTAGGTTCACAATTGATTGCTGATGTTTTAGGTTCTAAAGTTTATCCAGGAGAGGATAAAGAGATTGGTTGGTTTCCGATTGAATTCACAAATGAAGCCCGAAACTCAACTGTTTTTGATACTTTACCGCAGAGATTAACAGTTTTTCATTGGCATGGTGATACTTTTGATTTGCCCACAGGTGCAACTCGGTTGGCCTACAGCGCAGCGTGTCAAAATCAGGCGTTTATTTATCATGAAAAAGTTTTAGGTTTACAGTTTCACCTAGAGTCAACACCAGAAAGTGTTAGTCAACTCATCAAAAATTGTGGCGATGAACTGGTTGATGGCAAATATATCCAACAGCCATCAGAAATGCTAACTCCAGTAGATAATTTTGACAAAATTAATACTGTGATGAATAGTATTTTAGATAAACTGGCGAGTAATTAGTAATCAGTTTGATCATTTATTGGTGTTTGCATAACTATAGGCATGGGATGGTCATCTTGGCCATCCCACAAAAATTTCCTAATCTACTAATTTAGGTGTTTTAGTCAGTCCAAAATCTAAAAACCAAAGTTAGTATTATTCTCTAATCCTTGTGCTAAATCTGTAACAGTGAGAGACTTAACGATACTCAAACCGAGAGAATGCTTAGAAATGGTTTTAGCATAAGCTGCACTCAGATAGGGTGAGTAATCTGGGTTATTGGCTACGTAGTTTTGAAAGAAAGGTAGACTCAAAACGTTGATGTAGCGGTGTGCTTGTGCTGCATCTCCTACTAACTCTGGTGGTAAAGGAATTTGCTGACTGCTGGGATTACTATTCCCAATAGTGGTGAAATGAGTTCCACCGACAAGCACGGCGAGATATTTTTGGGAGCTAGCTAGCCAAGAAAAAGGTAAAATTTGCTCATACAAAGCTGGTGCAATAGTATCTTCACTACTACCAATCAGCATCACCGGAACTTTCACTTGATTAATTCCAGCTTTGCCAAAAATAGAACTCGTGATGGGGTTAACTGCGATCGCCGCTTTCACTCTTTTATCTTGTAAATTATCTTGCAGGGATTTATTTTTCGCTGCTAAGGCGCGACACTGCACCAATAAAGACATATTCCAAGTTTTGTTCAGTGTCTCTGGTTTGCAATCTCGTTGCAATTGCTCAAAGTTAATTTTTGCACCAGCCAAGACTAAGGCTGTGTAACCTCCCAAAGATTGTCCAAACACACCGACTTGTTGCAGATTGAGTTTACCTTTAAACTCTGCATCAGACTGGTTTTTGGTTTCCAGTTGATTCAAAACATACTTGATATCTAAAGGCCGATTTTGAAATTCTTCGGCTGAAATGACATCCTGTTGCTGTTTTGCATCCCCATTGGGATGGTTGGGAACAACTACCGCTAAACCATAAGATGCTAAGTGTGTAGCCAGATATTCAAAGTTACTGCTGTTTGAGCCTAACCCATGTGAAATGACAATTACAGCTGCAGTCTGTTTGATTTTAGGAAGGTAAACATCAGTTAACAATAAGCGATGACGTGTAGAATCAAACAACCTCAGCGTATATTTCTGCGATGTGATTTTTCCTGGATTGCTTAAATCTGCTAGTTGGGTGAAACCCTGGGAATTGTAGACATTAGCAGCTTCCAGATTAGATTTATTGGTCACAAGTGCGATCGCTTGCTGAGTTTTATTCACAATTTTCTCTAGTTCCCCAGCGATCGCTAAACTTTGGGGTAAATTAATGTAGACACCGTTAGCAGGATATTTCCGTAATAAATTTAATAAAGTTAGACCGTCAGATTCACTAGCTGCTGAAACTAACGCTGAACGTAAAGTCTTTAATTCGGGTCGGGTTTGTGTAGTTCGGCTTTGAATTACCTCACCCAATCTTCCCAGTAAAAACTCTCCTTGGGATGTTTGCAGAAATTGCGACAACATAGCGGGACTAACCTTGACAGGATTAGATAAAATTTGTTGCAATTCCTGAAATTGTTTAGCCGACAAATATTGTTGATAAATTGCTAACTCTTCATTAACTAAACCTGTTTTAGCGTATGCTTCTAGGCTGGCAACAGAGATAGATAATTCTAAACCTGAATAATATGTATATACTCTTTCTGCTGCTGTGGCATGATGGCTAACTCCCAATGTGGGGAGAAATGTCGATAGAACTAGCAAGAGTGAATGTTTTTTTACACTGCTAGTCCATTTCTTTAATAGACTATTCATTGCTCAACTGTTTTGGTGTTGTAACGCTAATTTTTGGTAGAGATTTTGACACCCCAGTTGATGAAAATTTATGTGTTTCAGTAGTATCAATAGGATTGAGAATTTAGCAGAATCAATCATCAAGTTAGGAGGATGTAATGTCTTACACCCTTACAAATATTTGATGTATTGTAATTAATTTTTGAAGTGGTATAACCAGATTTCCAAACTATATAAATCTCAAATCCTAAGTTCCAAACTGGTATCAAAACGGAAGATACATAGGTAGAAAAATTCACCCTTGCAGCAATTTTATCTTAAGCTGGAAACTAACGCTGATCATCATAACAGATGTTAAAAACTACTGCCTCAGTGGTGTTTATGTAACTTTCAACGTTAAGTTTTCTTTAAGGCGATCGCTACTGAACCAGTTACTACTAAACACGCACCTAATACTCCTAACATTGTCAGCCGTTCTGGAGGTATTAAATTAGGTGCGATTAGGGAAATAACTTCCACAGAAATTAGAGTAAAAATCGGTGCTAAAGCTAGTAATGCACTTACTCTCGAAGCTTCCCAATGTTCTAAAGATTCAGCAAAAGCACCATAAGCAATGAGTGTATTTAAAGCACAAAATAGTAAGATTACTAAATGAAAATTACTGAGTGTAAAAATTTTTTCTATCTGAGCAAAGGGAGCGAATAATAAAGTACATCCGCCGTAAATGACTAACATAACATTAGCGGAAGATAGTGATTGTAATAATTGCTTTTGAGCTAAAGCGTAAATTGCCCAAACTACTGCACCTAATACTACTAAAGCACTGCCGAAAACGTAGGTACTAGTGGAGGTGATTAAATTAGTCAGTTGGGAGCGAAAAAATAATATATACCCGAAAGTTAATACACTAACACCCAACCATTGCTGCAAATTGTATCGTTCTTGAAAGACAATCAAACCACCAAAGCCTAATAATAAAGTTGCTAATTGGATAATTACCTCTGCATTAGCTGGAGATGTTAACGCTAAACCCTGCATAAAGAAAAAGTAATTAGCTCCTAACATGAGGGTAGCGATCGCCAACAATTTCCCAGTGTTACCATCCAGTTGTCTTAACTTTGGCAATTGACCGCGCACACCTAAATACGTAGCCAGTAAAATAAAAGACACTAAAAAGCGAAACCAAATCACGGTGTAAACATCCAACTTTTGCAGGACTACCTTCAGTGCGATCGGTAGAATTCCCCACAAAAAAACAGTCAATAAAGATAACGCCAGCCCCAAACGCCAGCGACCAGAACTTTGGTGCATCATAATTTGTAATTCGTAATTCTTAATTGAGACGCAATTCATCGCGTCTATACATGAGTGCTATTTTCAAATACGCAGTCAACAGTCAACAATTAAAAGTAATCCATCATCCAAGGGGATACACCAGCAAATATTTGTGTCGCTGTGGAAAGTGCTGTGGCGGTTGCATCTAGTTTTCCGGCTAGCTGTAACTGATAGGGTGTAAATAAGCTTGAGTATAAGGGTGCTAATCCTTGAATATCTAGCTTCAACTCGCCTTTACCACCTTTGGTGACTTCACCTCGACCATTGGCAACAGATAGGATAAATTTACCTTGGTTGGTACTTAGCAAGTTATCTTGTACTTCTAAATGTAATTCTGCCTCTATTCCTAGCGGATAACCACGCGCTGCTAAAGCTTTACACACATCGACGATTCTCAACATCCAGCGATCGCTTTGGCAAATTTTAGCTGTTTGCTCTGGTAAAAGTAATGTTAGAAAATCAGCAAGAGAACTTTTCCAGCGCACTTTGTCAATTTGAGAACGATGATTGGCTATAAATGCCCAAAAGCTTTGCTTCGCTTGATGGGAGAGAATAACCCAATCTTTCACACGCAGCATTGCACCATCTTTGGTACGCTCTTGAGTAAAGATAATATAGCCTTGGGGTTCGTCTTGATCACCAATCACATAACTGTAGAGAGTTTCCGAAACTTCTGTGTGCAGTAATAATTGCCAGAGTGCTGGATGTCTATCTAAATAACCGTGGGTTAGTTTTGCTTGTTGCTGATGTAAGCTGTGAAATAGCTCGTAATTTTTGATATTTACAGGTTGTATCGTTAAAGGTTGTTCCCGGATCTGAATACTGTCAGTAGGCATTTCCCAAGTGCAGTAGCTTCCTGCTTGTTCATATCCGGCTTTGCGGTATAGACGTTGGGTAGCTGGGTAGAGAACAGAGATAGGAGTTTCTTGTGCGTGCATTTCCTGGAGGGCATTGTGAATCAGAGCGATCGCAACTCCATCACCACGGTATTCTGGTGCAATACCAACAGCCGCTACTCCCGCCATAGGTACACATTGACCACCCCACCATTGACCCATTGAGTAAATTACCAATCCACCAGCAACTTGTTGATCGCGATACATCACACGACAGTTATCTAAACCAACAAGATTGGCATAAACTTCACTGTCACCCGCCGACATGATAAAACACTGTTCGAGGATATGTCCTAGCTGCCGAATATCCTCTGACTGGGCTTTAGTGTATTTGAATTGAGGTGTCATTGCCTCTACCCTTAGTAGCACAGATGACAATCATACTACAACTGCTTTGTTCTGCAAGCTTCACCCCACAGAATCACCCGATTGGGTGAGTAAGGCTATTGGGTATTGGGGAGGCAGTGCGTTGGGGAGATACTGCGTTGGGCCGGCAATGCCCGACTTGTAGCAAGTATCGTCGGGTTTCCCGACTTGTAGCAACTGCCGTCATTGAATTATTCTCCCCCTACTTTCCCATGATCCATCCCCTATTCCCTGACAGGTGTAGGTTTTTAATAGAGCGGTGAGTGATGACTATCAAACCAACAACAGAATGATATTTTCATCCACCCCTACACCCCTACACCCTAAAACAGTGTCTTCTAGGCAAAGCGTAAAAAACCTACACCTGTGAGTCCCCTATTCCCCATTCCCTATTCCCCTCACAAAAACCTCTACACAAGTGGCAATGTATTCTTCACTACTGTAGCTGTTGGGCTGGAGCTTGACATCATGACATAGCATTCCTGCTAGTAACATTCCTCTAAACATATCAACTGCTGCTTCTGGATTCAGGTCGAGTCTAACAGTTCCACGTTTTTGGCAGGATTGCAGGTACGCGACTAGTTTTTCTCCCAAAGGCCTGGCTGCTTCTTCTATAACTTTCTTGGCTGCTTCTGGATGACGCTTGGCTTCACCGATAAAGGTACGAATTAAGTCTTCTTGGGCTGTCAGCATGGCGTGATATAGCTGGGCATAGTTGTGTAGGTCAGTTCTTAAATCCTGTGTCCATGCTTCCGGGTTGGCCAGGGCTTCGGTTTGTACTGCTATAGCATTTTCAATTACGGCTTTTAACAGTTGCTCTTTACTAGCAAAGTGACGAAATAACGTTACTTCATTTACGCCAGCGACACGAGCTATTTCACGGGTTGTCGCGCCTGGAACACCCAAGCTAGCAAATACCTGTGAGGCAGCCTCTATTAACCGTGTACGGGTAAGAGCAGAAGAGCGAACAGTTTTGAGCATTATTTGATTTTTACTACTTGCTTGCATTATTCAAGTTCATCGACAAAAAGTTTGTAATTGAGGAAAATTAACTCTGTTTTGATAAAATAAAATTTTGAAAAAATTATAATCAAACGTTAAATTTATTATTGTAATAATACCCTCAATTATCATAGTAAACGCAACACTAATATCAAATTCCATAATTCTCTTAATTTTTTACAAACGTAAGAGCAAATTTTGATGATTACAAATCCCCACTAAATCATTTAGGACACTGTGTCATACTAACTCTACTCTCACAGCAAGCTAATCGCCTCCGCTAACAGCACTTCCAAAATCTTTTGTCATTTCAGTTACAGGGACTACTAATCCCCTTCCTAAGTAATGAGGCACTCGTCTAATAGGAATAAATCCCAAACGCAAATAAAAACCTTCGGCGTAAAGACTAGCTGTTGTGATGACGCTGTTAAAACCTTGTCCAGATGCTTCGGAACAAAAATGTTCTACTAAAGTGCGGCCAATTCCTTGTCCTTGATAATGAGGATGAACGTATAAACTAATTAGTTCATTAGCAGTAAAACTAGTAAATCCTGCGATAATTTCATTCTCAATTGCTACCCTGATAGTCTCTAATTTTAAATATTTGAAGATACTGGAATTATCCGGCTTATCGAGATAATTACGCCAAGCCAAAAGTTCTCGGTGAGTGTAAAAAGTTGTAGGGAGAGCTTTAATAGCAGCGATATGGATGGCACTTAGCATCCATGAGTCTGTTTCCTGGGCTGGTCGCAGAGATATTTTTTTAGAAATCATTGATTCTAGGACGGCAAAGCTGGAGGTTTTGATTCTGCTGGCTGACTCAACAGAAATTTTAGTTGCGATCGCCAGTCCTCAACAAGCTTGTTGATCGAATCTTCGCTATATATGTAATCTTTATTACATAAACTTTTATTAATCTTTATCTTAAGAACATTAATCTTCTGTTGTACAACATACCATTTTTGTATACCATATAACATTTCATAGGTTAAAAATCGAACTAATATCACAGGTTAACAGTTAATCTTGTGAGCTAAACAGCAACCAACATCCCATTTAAACAAGTCAAGCTTTTTGCTGGCTTGTGATAGCTAATTCAGTGACAGGAAAATTAATCAATAAATGAGTAGAAAATTTAATCGACGCAGGTTTTTAATTTACAGTTCAGCAACTCTCAGCAGCAGCATTTTGCTCAAGGCTTGCGCCAATAACGCCCCAACTGCAACAAGCAGTCCAGTTATCTCTGGCAATGCTTCTCCCGTGGCCGCGGCTAGTGGTGATACCATCAAAGTTGGTATTCTGCATTCCCTCAGTGGCACAATGTCTATTAGTGAAAAAAGCGTTGTCGATGCTGAGAAATTAGCAATCAAAGAGATTAATGCTAATGGCGGTGTGTTAAACAAACAAATTGAAGCAGTCGTTGAAGATGGTGCTTCTAACTGGGATACTTTTAGAGAAAAAGCCACTAAATTAATTGATCAAGACAAAGTGGCTGTAATTTTTGGTTGTTGGACTTCTGCTAGTCGTAAGAATGTCAAACCAGTCTTTGAAAGCAAAGACCATATGCTATGGTATCCCGTGCAGTATGAAGGTCAAGAATGTTCTAAAAACATTTTTTACACAGGTGCAGCCCCAAATCAACAAATTGAACCTTCAGTTGATTGGTTGTTAAAAAATAAAGGTAAAGATTTCTTCTTAGTAGGCTCAGATTACGTTTTTCCTCGTACTGCCAACACCATTATTAAATCCCAATTAGAAGCTTTAGGGGGAAAAACAGTTGGTGAAGATTATTTACCATTAGGCAATACAGAAGTTACACCAATCATCACTAAAATTAAGCAAGCCTTACCTAATGGCGGGGTAATTTATAACACCTTAAATGGTGATAGCAATGTCGCTTTCTTCAAACAGTTAAAAGGTGCAGGGTTAACGCCAGACAAATATCCTTCCATGTCTGTAAGTATTGCGGAAGAAGAAGTTAAAGCCATCGGTGTTGAATACCTTAAAGGACACTACGCAGCTTGGAATTATTTCCAAACAGTAGACACTCCTGAAAATAAGAAATTTGTCGAGGCATTTAAAAAAGAATATGGTGCAGATCGGGTAACAAATGACCCAATGGAAGCTGCATATATTGCCGTGTATTTGTGGAAACAAGCAGTGGAAAAAGCTGCTACTACTGAATTAGCTAAAGTGCGGACTGCGGCCTATGGTCAAACTATAGATGCACCTGAAGGCAAAGTGACAGTGAACGCTAATCACCACATATCAAAAATTGTGCGGATTGGTCAAGTTAGAGACGATGGTCTATTTGATATTGTCTACGCTACACCTGCACCAGTTGAACCAGTTCCTTGGAATCAATTTGTGAAAGAAACTAAAGGATTTGCTTGTGATTGGTCAGATCCAGCAAAGGGTGGAAAGTACAAAAAGGTTTAATTAGTCATTACTCACTACTCATTAGTCATTAGTCATTAGTTAATATTTAAACTTTTGACTTTTGACGCATCAATGATATTTACTGAGGAAACATCAGTGTTAACAGGTTTTTTAGATGCTGTATTTAATGGTATTAGCATCGGTTCTGTGTTATTAATTGCGGCCTTGGGATTAGCCATCATATTTGGCTTGATGGGTGTGATTAATATGGCACATGGTGAATTGATGATGTTTGGTGCTTATACAACATTTGTAGTACAAAATGGCTGTAAACAGTTAGGTGGTTTTTGGTTTGAAATCTATATCTTTTTAGCATTAATTATCGCCTTTATTTTCACTGCATTTATAGGCTTAATTTTGGAGAGGAGTGTAATTCGTTACCTTTATGGCAGACCCCTAGAAACTTTGCTCGCAACTTGGGGAGTTAGTTTAATTTTTCAGCAGTTTGTGCGGAGTGTAAATTGGGTATTAGTTATTGGCTTATTGTTATTTTCTGTGTTGTTTTTTGGAGGTCTATGGATTTTAAATTCCCGCACCAATTGGGGAAGAGTTCGGAACTGGATGGTAGCAGTGATATTATTGCTAGCTTTAAGTGTGTCAATAACCACGGGTAATTTATTGAGTCAAACTTATCAGTTAGCAGTAACTCAACCTTGGTTTGGCGCACAGAATGTAGATGTAACCGCACCTAAATGGTTACAAACTGGTGTATCTTTAGCTGGTGTGCAATTGCCATTTGCTAGGTTATTTATTATTGCTTTGACAGTAATTTGTGTAGGAGGAATTTATCTTTTCTTACAACGTTCTAGTTGGGGATTAAGAATTAGGGCGGTGACACAAAACCGAAATATGAGTGCTTGTTTAGGTATCCCTACACAAAAAGTTGATGCAATTACTTTCGCTTTGGGTTCTGGTTTGGCTGGTGTGGCTGGTTGTGCCATTAGTTTACTTGGTTCTGTCGGGCCAAATACCGGACAAAATTATATTATCGACACGTTTATGGTTGTGGTCGTTGGCGGTGTTGGTAATTTAGTAGGGACTATTGTCGCGGCTTTAGGAATTGGCACGGCTAACTTTTTAATTGGTTCTGGAACACTGGCTTTGTTATTTTCTCCGGTGAAACCTTTAGCAGATTTTTTAACGTTCTTTGCAACAACAAGTATGGCTAAGGTGATGGTATTTATGTTGATTATTGTATTTTTACAGTGGAAACCCGCGGGAATTTTTCCACAGAAAGGTCGGACTGTTGATGTTTAAGATCACGCTTTAGATGCAGAGGGTGCAGCGGATGAAAAAAGGAGGAAGGTTAATATTAATTGAGATTGGGGTGGTAGTAGCGATCGCGCTTATCCTCATCTTGATTATGCCATTGGTACTGTCAGAGTTTCGCTTGAATTTATTGGGGCGATTTTTGTCATTGGCGATCGTGGCTTTAGGTATCGACTTGATTTGGGGTTACACTGGCTTACTCAGCTTAGGACATGGTATTTTCTTTGGCTTGGGTGGATATGCAATAGCGATGTACCTGAAACTGCAAGTCCCGGAGGGTGAGTTACCTGATTTTATGGGATTGTATGGTGTGACTGAACTTCCTTGGTTTTGGCGACCTTTTTATTCTTTACCAATAGCAGTAGCGGCTGTGGTGATCATCCCAGGTTTACTAGCAGGATTACTGGGATATTTAGTATTTCGCAATCGCATTAAGGGAGTTTATTTTTCGATTTTGACCCAAGCCGCAATTATTGTATTTTTCAATTTTTTTAACGGTCAACAACAATTTTTTAACGGGACAAATGGACTGATAGATTTCACTACATTATTTGGTGCAACTGTCAGCGACCCCAAAACAAAATATGTGTTTTACACTCTCACAGTATTGTTTCTCGTCGCTACCTACTGTCTCTGTCGCTGGTTGACAAGTGGACGCTTTGGTAGATTATTAATTGCCATCAGAGACGATGAAAGTCGGGTAAGATTTTCTGGCTATGATCCTACAGATTTTAAAACCTTGGTCTTTGCTGTTTCAGGTGCGATCGCAGGTATTGCAGGAGCATTTTATACTCTGCAAAGTGGCTCTGTGTCTCCCAGAGCAATGGATATTGCTTTTTCCATTGAAATGGTAATTTGGGTAGCAGTGGGAGGACGTGCTACATTAGTCGGGGCTATTTTAGGAACTTTATTAGTTAATTACGCCCGTGCTTTTTTGAGCGAACAATTTTCGGAAATCTGGCTATTTTTCCAAGGCGCACTATTTTTAATAGTCGTTACAGTCCTTCCCGATGGTGTAGTTGGATGGTTGCGTAGTCAAAACATTCCTCTTTTCAAACGTCCTCAACAAATTTCTACATATCCCAGCTTGGAAGCAGACCCAGAAGTACAACATGAACGCCAAAATCTTGGAAACTGAAAACGTCACTGTGAGTTTTGACGGTTTTAAAGCACTCAACCAACTAAACTTTAGTATGGATGTAGGTGAATTGCGAGTAGTAATTGGCCCAAACGGTGCTGGTAAAACCACATTTCTTGATGTGATCACAGGTAAAGTGCAACCAACAATAGGCAGGGTGTTATTCAAGGGGAAAAACCTACGTTCCATATCTGAACACCAAATTGCCAGGCGAGGAATTGGGCGTAAATTTCAAACTCCCAGAGTTTATCTCAACTTAACTCCCAGAGAAAATTTAGAAATTACCAGTAACCGTAATAAAAATGTTTTCTCGACATTATTTAGCCGTTCTTTTACTACTGAACAGAATAATGTTAAAGGGCTGTTAGAAACTATTGGTTTAACTTTCAAAGCAGACATCCCAGCCGCTTTATTATCCCACGGTGAAAAGCAACGTCTAGAAATTGGGATGTTAGTAGGACAATCTCCAGATTTATTGCTGGTAGATGAACCAGTTGCAGGTTTAACCGATGAAGAAACTTATAACATTGGCGAATTACTTTTAACATTAGCCCAGAGTCACTCAATTTTAGTGATTGAACATGACATGGAATTCGTTCGACAAATTGCCAAAAAAGTCACAGTTTTACATGAAGGTTCGGTACTTTGTGAAGGCAATTTTGAAGAAGTTAAAAATGACCCCCGTGTGATTGAAGTATATTTGGGTCAACAACAGGAATAGATTAGGGATGTAGGGTTGTGGTAGTAGAAAACTAATGACTAATGACTATTGACCAATGCTAAATATATCTAACCTTAACGTTTATTATGGTGAAAGCCATATTCTTCGCAACGTTGATTTGAGTGTGCCATCAGGGCAAATGGTATGCTTAATCGGACGCAACGGCGTAGGTAAAACAACCCTACTTAAAAGTATTATGGGTTTACTCAAGCCTCGCAGTGGCACTATTAACTTAGCCGGGAATTTAATCAATGCCAAATCACCAGATCAAAGGGCGAAAATGGGAATTGGTTATGTTCCTCAAGGACGAGAAATTATTCCGCGTTTGACAGTTAAAGAAAATCTGATATTAGGATTAGAAGCCAGACAAAAACAAGCAAGAAAAGTAGAAATTCCTGAAGAGATTTTTAGCTTATTTCCTGTGTTGAAAACTATGTTATCGCGGATGGGCGGTGATTTAAGTGGTGGACAACAACAACAACTAGCGATCGCTCGTGCTTTAATGGGACAGCCGCAATTACTTGTTTTAGATGAACCCACCGAAGGTATTCAACCCTCAATCATCCTCGAAATAGAAGCAGCCGTCCGCCGCATTATTGAAACTACTGGTATTTCTGTTTTACTAGTAGAACAGCACTTACACTTTGTCCGCCAAGCCGATTATTACTACGCCATGCAAAAAGGTGCTATTGTTTCCTCTGGTTCAACCGATGAACTGAGTCATGATGTGATTCAACGGTTTTTAGCTGTTTAGGAATACAGGGAAGAATCACCTATTTTCGCTAGGAGGCTCAAACTAAACCTGAGCAGATCAGTAGTGACTGTCTTGATTATCAAGCGATCAGAAGCAAAAAAATGAAGCTAATTAATTAACGCCGTGTGCAACTTTCTTTCAAACCTAACCCCCAACCCCTTCCCTAGTAGGGAAGCTACGGTGTACACACATCTTTGTGCTAGGCGCAAAATGTGGTTTGATCCCCCTAAATCCCCCTTTTCCAAGGGGGGTTAGGGGGGATCAAAACGTTGTCGGGCTAGGTTATTAGACTTGTGTGTACAACGTAGAGTAGGGAAGGGGAGCGAGCATTAAAGCCTCTCTTCGTTTCGGGGAGAAGTACCCTTCTCCTTCGGAGACGCTGACGCGAACGGGAAGCAAACTATGAAGAGGGGTTTCCAGAATTAAGTTGCATATCTCGTTAATGAACCAATTCAATAGCCCGCTTCGTCAATGCTTCAGCAGTCAAACCATTAAAAGCCATCAACTCGCCAGCACTAGCTGTAGTTTCTCCACGCTTCCATGCAAAAGTATCGCGCTTGCTGTTACTCCGCAACATGATGGGTTCTAACATCGAAGCCACACCACCAGTTACACCAATTAACGCATCACCATCAAATAATTCAGCAAATTTCGCATCATCAATGAAACCGCCATCGGCTTCAGAACAGGTATCCCACGCCACATCATGAGGACGATACAAACGCCGGGGATTAATCACAGAAACTATCTTGACTCCGATACCTTCAGTTTCTAAGAAAGCGGCGGCTTCAAATACGGGAATTAATGTCATATCGCCAATGACAGCAAACACAACTTGCTTACCACCAGCAATTTCATGCAACACTACTGCACCTTCTTCTAAACCTTGGCGAGTTTGGGCGAAGGTGGTGCGAATTGGTAAGGGTGATTTACTGGCAGTGATGACAATTCCTTTATTCTTGGTTGTCAACGCCCAGTCATAACAAACTTGGGTACTGTTAGCATCGGGGGGGAAGACTGGAAATACATTACCGTTCCGCATCATGGATGCAAAGTAAGCTTCAATTTCTGGACGTTGGTGTGTCCAGCCGTTGCGTCCTTGTTCTAATGCGCCGGCGGTGAATAAGGTAATTGTAGAAGGTGTTTGACGGCGTAATTCTGCCATTGCTTGGGTAACGGTTTGCCAAATGGGTAAACCGTTGATGGCAAAAGATTCATAGGAACACCAGAGAGTTCTTGCACCCATCAAGGATAAACCAACGGCTAAACCTGCACAAGCATCTTCACTCAAGGGTTCGTAAACTTGACCGTTCGGTGCTTGGTTATATAAGTCGTCGGTAGTGGGGTGGATAATCTTTAAGGCTTGGTTGATGTTACCAATACCTGATGCTTCGTTACCGTCGGCGTTGGTGACGAGGAAATTTTGATCTTTCTGTCCGACTATACCCACTAGTCGTCCCATTGCAGTTGTCGAAACTTTTGGTTCGCCGCCGACTGCGTATTCCTCTAATGGTAATGTACCTAAATCTGGTAATGGTAACTCAAATTCTGTCACTACTGTCTTAGCTGCGGGGCCGCCACCAGCGCGTTCGGCGTTGGTTCTGACGATTTGCCAAGCTTCTGGGGATAAGGCACGGGTTTGCAATGCGCTGACTATATGAGGTGCGTCTAAGGTATCTTTCGGGTAGAGGTTGTGTGATTTCGCACCCCTGGCGTGAACGCCTGCACCTTTGAGTTGTTTGATAATAAAGACTGTGAGTTTACCACTGAGTGCGGAACGGGCGGCTTTATCTACAGCGACAAGTACGGCTTTGGTAAAGGCGAGGCGTTGCTCAAAGGAAAAGGCGGTACTATCAACGTAGTCTCCTGGTTGGTTTTGGTCGTCAAATTCTTTCGCATCAACTAAGATGACTTCCTCAAAACCGTTACCTTGCCAGTAGGCTGTCATCTGTGCGTTGGTTTTGAGAGAAACCATACTGTGATGTTCTTGGCTGTAACCGTTCCACACCAACACGGGTAAGAAGTTGGTGACGCTGGGATAGGCGGTGTTAAAGTGCGCCATTGAACTCATGATGTAGGGTTCACCTAGTCCACCGTCGCCGAGGGTGAAGGGGAAAAGTTTGTCACGGTGGAGGAGTGCAGCCGCCATTGCAAAGTGTTGTCCTTGTCCCAAAGGGCCGGCTGGGGCGAGAATACCGGGGATGTAACCGGAAAGGTGTCCTAAGAGTCCATGCTTTTCGCGGAAGCGATCGCGCAATTGTTGTACTGTAGATATGCCCATATCCTCTAAAGAGCGATCAAGGAACATGGCACTATAAAATCCCGGTGCGTGATGTCCAACTTCAGTAATAATATTTTTATACCCCAGCATGACCAAAGCTGCATAGGCTTCTGCTTGGCTAGCAAACCCGCCGGGATGCCCAGATGCCTTACTGCCAGTGATTTGTAGGGTTAAGTAGCGGAGAGCATCAGCAGCGAGTAAGGTTTGATACACAGCTTGAGAGTCTGTAGGATCTGCGATCGCTACTTGACCCGACGCGATCGCAGGTGTCGCACCATAAGTTTCAAAACCTGGTAGCACTTCCCCGAAATATTGAATCCCTTCACAAAAATCGGGAAGTGCGGAAGATGCCTTTGGTGTGATTGCAGTCATGCTGAGTACCTTGTAAGTATGACGAGAAAATATAAATGCTCGTTGAATTTAACAAAAATTTTACATCTTTAGGGATGTTCAGAATTATCAGTGTTTTGTGATGCTAAAGATAAGTAGGTTAAATAGCAGGGGGCAGAGGAGAAGATAAACATCAGTCAACACTCATCATTCATTACTAAATTTAAGTAAAAATAACGCTATCCACTTAAACAAACTTTTATGCAGCTACCACCAACCCCAGACACTCCAGCAGTTCTACAAATGCTGAATTGGATCTTCCGTCCTATGCCTTATATGGAAGAGTGTACTAAACGCTACGGTGAGGTTTTTGCCCTGAAGTTGCACAAAAACATTCCTCCGATAGTCTTTGTCAGCAATCCCCAAGATCTACAGCAGATTTTGAGTCAAGACACCAAAGAATTAGAAGCACCAGGAGACTTAAATAGTTTGTTTGAAGGGTTGCTGGGTAAGCGTTCTGTAATTACTCTCTCTGGTGCAGAACATCAACGCCAACGGCAATTACTGATGCCTCCTTTGCATGGCGAAAGAATGCGCGGCTACAGCCAGATTATTAATGATATTACTGCCAAAGTCATCAGCCAATACCCCGTCAGACAACCTTTTAATATTCGCACTCTTACCCAAGAGATAACTTTGCGAGTAATTATGCAGGCTGTGTTTGGTTTGAATGAAGGATTCCGCGCCGAAAAACTTCAGCAGTTATTGGGAGAAATCTTAGAAAATGGTAGTTCTGTTTGGCTTGTAGCTTTGTTATATTTCCCAGCCTTACAAAAAGATTTTGGGCCGATTAAAGTCTGGGGAAGACAAGAAGAACTCCAGCAACAAGCAGACCGACTTATATATGATGAAATCCAAGAACGGCGTGAACATCCAGACGCATCACGTACAGATATCCTCAGCCTACTCATGGATGCTAGGGATGCAGAAGGTCAACCGATGACTGATGTAGAGTTACGAGATGAATTAATGACTCTGTTAGCCGCAGGTCACGAAACTACGGCCACGGCTATAGCCTGGGCTATGTACTGGATTCATAAAACACCAAAAGTTAAGGAAAAACTGTTACAAGAACTAGATAGTTTAGGGGATAATCCCGACCCCAATACAATTTACAAGTTGCCTTATCTGAGTGCTGTTTGCTCGGAAACCTTGCGAATTTACCCAGTGGGAATGCTAACTTTTCCCAGGAGAGCGAAAACACATATCACTATGGGTAACTATGAAATTGTACCGGGGACACCAGTTATCGGTTCAATTTACTTAACCCACCAAAGGGAAGATTTATACCCAGAACCGAAGCAATTTCAACCAGAACGCTTTTTAGAAAAGCAGTTTTCTCCTTACGAATACTTACCTTTTGGCGGAGGTGCAAGACGTTGTATTGGCCTAGCCTTTGCCCAATGGGAAATGAAATTAGCGATCGCTAAAATTTTAACCATGCAAGAATTAGAACTGGTTAATCATAGAGAAGTTAAACCCCAACGTCGTGGTTTAGTTACTGGCCCAGCGCATCCCATCCAAATGGTTGTTAAAAGTCAGCGTCAAGTATCATCGCGCATATTACAAACCAGCAGTACCTAAAATCAGTTTGAATATGAAAGATGATGAATAAAGTAACTCTGAAATTTTAGGCTGTGTTCCAGCAAACCTTAACGCACCGCCATTATGCGGTGCGTTACTAATATTGATATTATTCGGCTAGAAAATTTAATTTTCCTTTTTTGTTTCTCCTCAAGTTCTCACCTAATGACTAATAACCGATGACTATTGACTCATGGTTATTGACTAGTAACTAAATTCTATTCCTGCTTATATATACCAGACTATAGATTCGCTTTTAACTCTTGAGAGTCTACATTAACTAATGACATTTCATGAAAAAAATGCCAGTTCATGCCAGAACCACAAAATTTAGAAGAACAGATAGTATCACAAGCGGCTGAAAGAAGTGTATCTGACCAATTAGCCGCTGCAGAACAAATCGATATATATGTGCAAACAGATTTCTTAAAAATAGTTCAAGGACAAGCTGATGCAGTCACTGTTGCAGGCCAAGGATTGGTCACAAAACAAAATCTCCGGGTTCAAGAAATTAAACTCAAAACAGATGGTATAGCCATCAATCCTGTGAAAGCTATTTTTGGTCAAATTCAACTGCATAAGCCAGTGAATTTAATTGCTCGCATTATCTTAAACGAGGCAGACATAAACTATAATTTATCTTCTGACTTTGCACGTCAATTAGTGCATAAGTTTGAATTAGATATAGACGAGGTAATATACAAATTTGAACTAGAAGATTTACAAATAATCTTACCTGGAGATACGGAAATTGAATTAATAGGAACAATTCATATCAAAGCAGAAAATAACAGGCACACACTAGGATTTAATGCTCTTTTTTGTCCCCGTACTGATTCTCGTCCTATTATCTTAAAAAGATTTCACTGTACTCAAGGCGAGGGAGTGTCGTTAGAGTTTATCGTCCCTTTAATGCAAAAAGTACAAGAACTGGTAAATTTACCCTATTTAGAATGGGAAGATATAAAATTTCGTATCAAAAATCTGCAAGCTCAAAAGGAAAATTTAATACTCCTAGTAGAAGCAAATTTAAATCAAGTTCCCGATTCACTAACAGAAATGATACAAACATAAGTTGGATATTTCTATTACCTATTAAGGTTGTAATTTTTGGTTACTCTTTGTAATATTATCAAGCCACTCTCTCCTCAACTACCAATATGCAAGAATATGATGTAGTCATTATCGGTGCAGGACATAACGGGTTAGTTTGTGCAGCTTATTTGCTCAAAGCAGGCTATAGTGTCCTCTTACTAGAAAAACGTTCTGTTCCCGGTGGTGCCGCCACAACAGAAGAATGTATACCCAAAGAAGCCCCCGGATTTAAATTTAACCTGTGTGCAATTGATCATGAGTTTATTCATTTAGGGCCAGTTGTTGAAGAATTAGAATTAAAAAAATACGGCTTAGAATATCTAGAATGTGATCCAGTTGTTTTCTGTCCCCATCCTGATGGTAAATATTTCTTAGCTCATAAATCACTAGAAAAAACCTGTGCTGAGATTGCTCGTTATAGTGAACGCGATGCCAAAAAATATGCAGAATTCACCGATTATTGGCAACGGGCTATAGGTGCAATGATACCAATGTTTAATGCACCACCAAAATCTATTATAGATATCGCAGGTAACTACGATATCACCAAATTAAAAGATTTATTTTCTGTCATTGGTTCACCGAACAAAACACTGGACTTTGTACGTAACATGATGACCAGTGCCGAAGATATACTCAATGAGTGGTTTGATTCGGAATTTCTCAAAGCACCCCTTGCCAGACTAGCATCAGAATTAGGTGCGCCACCATCTCAAAAAACTCTGGCCATTGGTGCAATTATGATGGCTATGCGTCACAATCCCGGTATGGCTAGACCTCGTGGCGGTACTGGCGCGCTAGTAAAAGCCCTAGTCAATTTAGTAACCTCTAAAGGTGGTGTTATCCTCACCGACCAACACGTAGAAAAGCTTTTAATTGATAACGGTAAAGCTGTTGGTGTTAGAGTGAGCGGTGGTACAGAATACCGTGCTAAATACGGAGTGATTTCTAACATTGATGCCAAGCGGTTGTTTTTACAAATGACTGATAAAAGCGACGTTGATGCAGCCGACCCCGATTTATGGGAAAGATTGGAACGTCGCATTGTCAACAACAATGAAACCATCCTCAAAATTGACTTGGCTTTAGATGAACCCCTGCGCTTTCCCTACCATGCCCATAAAGATGAATATCTTATTGGCTCTATCTTAATTGCAGATTCCGTTGCCCATGTGGAGCAAGCACATAGTAAGTGTACTTTGGGAGAAATTCCTGATACTGACCCATCCATGTATGTAGTAATGCCCAGTTTCCTTGACCCCACCCTTGCACCTCAAGGAAAACATACAGTATGGATTGAATTTTTCGCTCCCTATCAAATTGCTGGTGCAGAAGGTACTGGTTTAAAGGGTACTGGTTGGACGGATGAATTGAAAAACCAAGTTGCAGATAGAGTTGTAGATAAATTAGCAACTTATGCACCTAATGTAAAAACTGCAACCATTGCTCGCCGTGTTGAAAGTCCGGCAGAATTAGGTGAGAGATTAGGCGCGTACAAAGGAAATTACTACCATATTGATATGACATTAGATCAAATGGTGTTTTTCCGTCCTTTGCCAGAAATAGCCAACTACAAAACCCCTATTGAAAATCTCTTTTTGACTGGTGCGGGGACACATCCAGGTGGTTCAATTTCGGGAATGCCAGGACGTAATTGTGCGCGGGTATTTTTGCAAACTAAGCATCCGATAACTCAAACTTTAAAAGATGCACGGGATTCGATTAAATCTACTGTCGGGTCGGTTTTTGGGATTAGTTAGAGAGTAAATTTTGCGGTCTCACTTGCGCTTACCTTGTAAAAACTATCCTCGAAATCGGTTTCCGGTGGAGGAAATTTTTCAAGCTAGAGGTAAGCGCAGAGGCGCGCAAAGAAGCTGCATCAAATTGATTAAATGATGTACTAAGTATTATTGCCTCTCTTGGTAATCTTCGGCAGATGTGGGATCTAATTCCCAACGAGCATCATCACGGCGTTCTAAGATGTCTTGGGTGTGAAGCATTTCGTTATCATCCATTGCTAAACCCACTGCTGCTTCTATTTCTTCTGTAACGTTTTGGTCGGGAGTGGGTGCAGTCCCGCCTACAGCTTCATCTCCTACTGAGTCTGCATCTTGCCAATAAGCGTCAACATCACCGCCAGTCAATTCGGGACTGGTTTGTGTGTACTCCTGCCTTCTTTCTTGGAGGATGCGTCCACCAATATTATACCCTGGGATATCTTTTACGCCAGTACCATAGGATTCGGTGATTTCCTGAGGTAAGTCATCAGATTTAATTTCAGGATTATGATTATTTTCTGTCATAAAACTAGCCCTTTCAATATCATTACCATAACTATTTTTAGTGGTTAAGTTGTACTGCATAAGATGTACAACCTGAGAAATAAAGCAATCTATTTCCTAAGAACGAAGTAAAGCCAGAGATGAAAGCTTAATCTTATAGGTATGAAATCTAAGGTCAAGCCACTTGTAGTTGAATCTGGTAGTTATGAGCTAGGAGTTCTCAACCCACGTCGAAACTAGATGAAAAACTTCCTACTCATAACTATTTTTTTGTGTGTTTTTAGATATCAATATTAATTAAGAAAGGCAGAAGTCAGAAGGTGGATCAGCGCGATTTTGTGGGTTTTCCCCAAGAGCGACTGACGTTAGCGACGCTAGGAGCTTCACCCGAAGGGCAGAAGGGAAAAATCCTTTCTCCTCAATACCAAAACTCTCTGTCTAACGGAGGGAACAATGGACTACAACGAATTTATTACTCACGTACAAAGCTTGGCTCAATCTAACTCTCGTGAAGAAGCAGAACGTGCTACTAGTGCAACTTTAGAAACTATTAAGGAGAGAATTTCGGGCGATGAAGCCCAAGATTTATCTACTCAATTACCACAGGAATTGAGTGAGTGTTTAAAAGGTAGGGAAGGAGAGCCAGATCAAAGCTTTAGTTTACAAGATTTTATTGTGCGAGTCAGTCAAAAAGAAAATCTAGAACCTACAACAACTGCAATTCATGTAAGGGCGGTTTTTGCAGTTTTACAAAATGCTATCAGTCCAGAGGAATTTGCTAAACTGCATCATCATTTTTCTCACGATTATGAAGAAATGTTTGGTACACCACCAACTAGCGGAATTCCAGCATAAATAATTCAAAATTTCCAATTATTTAGACAGGAGAGAAAATGAACGGTCATAATCATCATTCTGGGAATAAAAAAGTGGCTATTCTTATTGAACAAGCAGTAGAAGATGTAGAATTTATTATTCCTTGTAATGGATTAAAACAAGCTGGGTTTGAGGTATTTGTCCTGGGTTCACGGATGAATGAAAAATATAAGGGCAAACGAGGCAAACTTTCTACACAAGCTGACGCTACCACTACAGAGGCGATCGCATCTGAATTTGATGCTGTAGTAATTCCCGGCGGGATGGCCCCCGATAGAATGCGTCGTAACCCCAACACAGTCCGCTTTGTACAGGAGGCGATGCAGCAAGGAAAATTAATAGCTGCGGTTTGTCACGGGCCACAGATGTTAATTGAAGGTGATTTACTCCAGGGTAAGCGTGCTACTGGTTTTAGTGCTATCCGCAAAGATATGATCAATGCAGGTGCAAACTATGAAGATGAACCGCTAGTAATTGACGGTAATTTAATTACATCCCGCGAACCTGGAGACTTACCGATTTTCACCACAGCAATTTTGAGTCACTTGGGTTATGGCGGTAAAGAAGCTGCATTACCAGATGTCACAGACACCAGTGCAGAATGGTGGAAATTGGCTGATGCTTGGGGTGGTTCGACTAAAAGTGAAATCGTTCGTGGTTTAAATACAGCCTTGGGTGGTGAACGTTATTCACTAGAAGCACTGGAAAAGTACATAGAAAAAGAATCGGACACACAAGCTAAAGCATTGTTTCAAGAAATGCTGACTAATAAACAACGCCATATTGAAAGACTAGAAACATATCTCCATAGGCTTGGTGAAAAACCCTCTTTAGGAGCAAACATTGCCAATCAATATGCAAAAGTCAAAGCAGCATTGACAGGTAGCGATGACATTTACCAAATACGTTGTGCTTTAGGTGATGTGCAGACAGGTATTGGTGATATTGGTAATTTGTGTGCTATGTACACTGATCCAGTAGCAACAGCTATTTTCAAAGAAATTTACCAAAACTTACTGCATTACGAACAACGTTTAGTTGACCTATATCGGCAGCGGATGGTCGCGGAAGTGAAGTCTCCCCAACCAACAACAGGAACAGCTGTATCGATGTAAGGAAATAGGAAACGGGGAGTGGGGAGTAGGGCATAAAAATACTACTTCCTACTCTCTCAAGCTTTTGGAATTGGGAGCAAAGTGACGTGACTTTAACATCAGGTGATAAACAAGCTGAAGCTAGCGACGTAGAACGTTGGGCCTCACTCATTGGTGGTGGTGCGCTAGTGTTAATGGGTTTACGACAAGCCTCATTGCGGGGAGTGTTGACGGCTTTAGCTGGGGGTGGCTTGATTTACCAGGGTGCGACTAAACGCAGCACCATTCAACAAGCCCAAGAAGCCATCGGTCTGAACAAACCCATTAAAGTTGAAAAGACGGTGACAATTAATAAGTCAGCAGAGGAACTGTACCGTTATTGGCACAACTTTGAGAATCTGCCCACATTTATGAAGCATCTCAAATCCGTCAAAGTTTACAACGAAAAGCGAGAGTCCTCCGGACACGCTACGCGAACGCACTGGATAGCTAATGCACCTTTAGGTAACAGCGTAGAATGGGATGCAGATATCTTAGAAGACCGAGAAAATGAGTTTATTTCATGGGCTTCAGTAGAAGGTGCAGATGTGGAAAACTCTGGTTTTGTGCGTTTTCGACCAGCACCAGGAAATAGAGGTACGGAAGTCAAAGTAGTCTTAGAATACAATCCCCCTGGTGGAACATTAACAGCGATATTCGCCAAACTCTTCGGCGAAGAACCAGAACAACAAATAGGTGATGAACTACGTCGTTTCAAAATGCTCATGGAAGCCGGGGAAATCGCCACCACGGAAGGACAGCCTTCTGGAAGGAAGTAAAAAGCCAAAAGGCAAAAGCTAAAAGAATAGAAATTTCTTGCTTTTTACACCCTTTAACTAATGACTATGGATTAATAACTATGAAAGCTGTCTGCTGGTATGGTGCTAATGAGGTGAGGGTGGAGTCAGTTCCAGACCCAAAAATACTTAACCCGCGTGATGCGATTATTAAAGTGACTTCGACTGCGATTTGTGGGTCGGATTTGCATATCTATGGCGGTTATATTCCCACAGTGCAGCAGGGTGACATCATCGGTCACGAATTTATGGGGGAGGTTGTGGAAGTTGGTCAAGGAATCGAGACTTTAAAAGTAGGCGATCGCGTCGTTGTTCCTTCTACAATTGGTTGCGGTAGATGTCATTATTGTCAGCATGATATGTGGTCATTGTGCGACAACTCTAACCCCAAAGGTTGGATAGAAGAAACACTCTTTGGCAATGTGACCTCAGCTATTTATGGCTACTCTCATATGTTAGGTGGGTATGCAGGCGCGCAAGCTGAATACGTGCGTGTACCCTTTGCCGATGTTGGTGTGGTGAAAGTACCGCCAGATTTATCGGATGAGATGTTGTTATTCATCTCGGATGCTATCCCTACCGGTTATATGGGTGCAGAGTTCTGCGATATTCAACCAGGCGATACTGTAGCAGTTTGGGGTTGTGGTGCGGTTGGACAATTTGCCATGATTAGTGCCTATATGATGGGTGCAGAAAAAGTCATTGCTATTGACCGCTTTCCCGAACGCTTAGAAATGGCGAAAAAATACGCTAAAGCCGAAGTCATTAATTACGAAGAAGTGAATGCAGGGGAAGCCTTAAAAGAAATGACCGGCGGACGTGGCCCTGATGCTTGCATTGATGCAGTTGGTTTGGAAGCACATGGTGTAGGTTTAGAAGATTTTTATGACCAAACCAAACAAAAACTTAAACTAGAAACTGACCGTCCCCATGTATTACGAGAAATGATGGTGGCTTGCCGTAAAGGTGGGACTCTCTCCATCATGGGTGTCTATGGTGGATTTGTAGACAAAATACCTTTTGGTGCTGCTTTTAATAAGGGTCTAACATTCAGAATGGGACAAATGCACGGACAAAAATATATGCACTTGTTATTACAACTAGTGTTAGACGGCAAACTCGATCCATCTTTTGTAGTCACGCATCAATTGCCCCTAGAACAAGCACCCCACGGCTATAAAATTTTTCAACAAAAACAAGACAAATGTGTCAAAGTTGTACTCAAACCTTGAAGTAGGAATTAGTGAGCAGAGAATAGTTTAATTAGGTCAATCTTAGAGGATGTTTGAAAAGTCGAAAAGCATACCAATAACCCCTCTCTAAACCTCTCCCCGAAACGGAGAGAGGATTTGAAACCCCCATTCCCTTGTAGGGAAGGGAGGGTTAGGTTTTTAAGATTTTGATGTTAGCAATAATACTTTTCAAACATTTACTTAAGAATGATTCCTATAGATTTTCTCTGTTCTCTATTTTCAAGCATTTAAGGGGATATAAATCAGAAGTTGTAGAGAAATATACAACTAATTACATATTAATAAATCCAACTAAAAAAAGATGCTTGCTTACATCATTTACGCTGAAAATATACATAATAATATCATTGAGGTTCTGCTATGAATCGAGTAATTTCTTGGTTACAGAATTTTCTTCTACGTCAAGTTCTAGTTGTCTGTTTGATAGGAGCTACTTTTTTTGTAGGTCAGTGTTTTATATATAGCAGTGCAATGATTGCACAGGCTGATGTTAAAACTCCAGAAGGTATTTATTACAAAGGCACACCTGACAGTCAAGGCATTGGCAATGATAATCAAATGAGAAATGCCCAAAACCAACTCAAAGAAACTGTTGACAATGTTCGTGAAAAATTAAACTTAAACGAAGAAACCCCTAGAGCCACAAAAGAGTTTCAAGCCAACGTGAAAAGAAAAGCTCAGGCAGCAGTTGAGCCAATTACTAATCGTGAACGTGGTTACTATCAGCAACCTGAATCCCAAAGATAAATTAGACGATATTTCAAAGTCGTTGAGACTTTGAGAAACTCACTTGGTTAAATTATCTAGAGACGCATTTTATCGCGTCTCTTAATTCAATTAAATTCTGGCTGATAAGAAATAAGGGTGTAGGGGTTTAGACGATAAGAATTAATGACTTATTGATTAAGGACTAATAATTATGAAAGCAGTTTGCTGGCATGGAGCAAACGATGTCAGGGTAGAAACAGTACCCGACCCAAAAATTATCAACCCGCGCGATGCCATTATTAAAATTACTTCTACAGCCATTTGTGGCTCAGATTTACATATATATGATGGCTATATCCCCACAATGCAACAGGGTGATATTCTCGGTCATGAATTCATGGGGGAAGTTGTTGAAATAGGAAGCGCAGTCAAAAATGTGAAAGTAGGCGATCGCGTCGTTGTTCCTTTCACTATTTCTTGCGGTTCTTGCTTCTTCTGTCAACGGCAATTATGGTCTTCGTGCGATAATTCCAACCCTAACGCCTGGATGGTAGAACTGCAAATGGGGCATTCGCCAGCCGGTCTATTTGGCTACTCTCACTTATTCGGCGGTTATGCTGGTGGTCAGGCAGAATACGCCCGTGTGCCTTTTGCGGATGTAGGGTTGCTCAAAATCCCCGATAATCTTACAGATGAGCAAGTGTTATTTTTGACTGATATTTTCCCAACAGGCTACATGGCCGCTGAAAACTGCCACATTAAACCCGGTGATATTGTCGCTGTTTGGGGTTGTGGCCCAGTCGGACAATTCGCCATTAAAAGCGCATATATGCTGGGCGCAGAAAGAGTCATCGCCTTTGACCGCATCCCCGAACGCCTACAAATGGCGAAAGAATACGGTAAAGCCGAAGTCCTCAACTATGAAGAAGTGAATATCGGGGAAGCACTTAAAGAAATGACTGGTGGACGTGGCCCAGATGCTTGCATTGACGCAGTGGGAATGGAAGCTCATGGTACAGATATCATGGCTTTCTACGACCAAGTAAAACAAGCTGTGCGCCTGGAAACAGACCGACCAACCGCTTTGAGACAAGTCATTGTCTCTTGTGGTAAAGGCGGTCACGTCTCGATTGCAGGTGTATACGGTGGCTTCCTTGACAAAATACCGATGGGTGCAGCCATGAACAAAGGTTTAACCTTCAAAATGGGACAAACCCATGTTCATAAATATTTAAAACCTTTACTAGAACGCATTCAAAACGGTGAAATTGATCCTTCATTTATAATTACCCATACTCTACCTCTAACACAAGCACCCCACGGCTACGAAATTTTTAAACACAAACAAGATAACTGCATCAAAGTTGTACTTAAACCTTAAAGGTAGGAAATTATGAGTGACACTAGCGTGAAAAAAATTGATTCTTCCCATTCTCCTAAAGGTAAACTCGGTCAAAAATATTTAGCATCTGGTAAAACCGTTTCCATGCGTCTTTGGGAAAATGAACAACCAGGAGAAGATAAACAACCAACCAGACGTGAATATGAAACAGTTGGTTATGTAATTAATGGTCGTGCAGAACTGCATATTGAAGGACAAATGATATCCCTAGAACAGGGTACTTCTTGGGTAGTCCCCAAAGGAGCAACCCATCACTACAACATTCTAGAGCCATTCACGGCTATAGAAGCAACTAGTCCTCCGGCCCAAGTTCACGGTCGTGATGAAAATTAAAAAGAATCATAATTAAACATAAACACAGATATTGTATCTGTGTTTTTTATTTTGAAAAATAACCACAAAGTAATACTCCTTAGTCTTGCTTTCTGGGCTTTTGTGCCTCTACGTGGGGTCAATTAATAGGTACATATAGAGAGTTATATCTGCCATCAATATTTTCTATTTTTATATAACTGTTGGCTGATGTAGATAAAAGAATTACTTAGTTTTCTAGAGGAAATAAGCCATAAAAATCAGAGATTTGTGAGCTTGTATTCTGTCACTTAACTAAGAAGCAAAATGTTTTATCATTCCAAAAAGCTGCAATATTTCAAACCCCCAGAAAAACCAGACCCCGTCTATGCGATGAAAATTCAAGAACTCATCGGCGGGACTTTTGGGGAAATGACCGTGATGATGCAGTATCTATTTCAAGGCTGGAATTGTCGTGGCCCTGCCAAATATCGGGATATGTTGCTAGATGTTGGGACTGAAGAAATCGGTCATATTGAGATGCTAGCTACAACCATTGCTCATCTTTTAGACAAAGCACCCGTGAAAGTCCAAGAAGAGGGGGCAAAAGATGCAGTAGTGGGTGCTGTGATGGGTGGTACTAACCCACGAGAAGTAATCATGAATGCAGCTATGAATCCCCAACACGCCATTGTTTCAGGTTTGGGTGCTACCCCTTCCGATAGCGTTGGCTATCCTTGGAATGGCCGCTTCATTGTTGCTAGCGGTAATCTCTTGGCTGATTTTCGTTCTAATCTCCATGCGGAAAGCCAAGGACGCTTACAAGCGGTACGATTGTACGAAATGACTAATGATCCGGGGGTGAAAGATACCCTAAGTTTTATGATTGCGCGTGATACCATGCACCAAAACCTGTGGTTAGCGGCGATTGAGGACTTAGAACAATCTGGATTAGAAAGCACCCCAGTTCCCAGTTCCTTCCCCTTAGAATTAGAAAAACGTGAATTCGCTTATCAGTTTTGGAATCATTCTGAAGGGAATGAAAGTGAGGAAGGTCGTTGGGCAAAAGGTCCTTCAATCGATGGTAAAGGCGAATTTGAGTATGTTGCTAATCCTCAACCATTAGGGCCAGAACCACAGCCACCACAGCCGGAAGCGCAGCTGCATGGTACACCTCAAAATAGACAAGCTCAACAAGGTAATGGTTCGAGCGCACCGCCTGTAGTTCAGCGTATTGGCTAGGTTGATTGGGCGATAAAAAGGTAAAAGGTTATTTTCTTTTTACCTTTTTACGAGTCGTGATGAGTAAAGCCCCGTCATTAAATGTGGGGGATATAAGCGAACGCTACCCAATTTATTTGGCTTTAAGTTTTATAAACGGGGGAGTGTCAAGTCCTTTTAGTTGGTGGTGGGAGCTATGACCCCTCACCCCAGTATTGAGTTGCACAACTTAAAATAAAAAAACGACTGCAATAAATAAAAAAACGACCACAGTGATTCCCGTGATCGTAGACGAATTAACTATACAAGCTAGATTGTACTATAAATAAACGTCTATTGACCTATCCCCCAAAAGGGGGTTTTTTTGTTTAATTATGAATATTAGGGTATTTTATCGCAATAATTCTTAATTATTTATATAAAGCTTTGGTTTATGACGACTAACTTTTTCTAGTCATGTGTTTGCTAGCTGCTGAATCCCTACACAAACAAAGCTAACCCAAAAACTATTTAAAGACAGAGCATTACTACTATATCTCCACATGATTTTTTACTGTCAAACTCCCTTAAAGCCAGTATGATTTTCTATTTCTTTTTCTGTGGCTGTAGAAATTTTGTGATTAACCATCACACTGGAGGAATTTTGACGACGCAGACTGATTTGACTAATGAATATACCAATTAATATCAAACTACCACCAAGATATTGAGCTAAATTGGGGGCTTCACCGAGAATTAAATAAGCTGCGAATATACCTGCAATGGGAGTGAAAGAACTAGCTAAAGAAGCTGTAGATACGGTGGAAAATCTCAGGCCTTTAATCCAAAATGATTGACCTACTACAACAATTAGACCACCATAAATAAACATCCATTTCCACAAAAAAGGTGATAACACATCCATGAAATGGTTACTACCATAAAGTACAATCGCAATAATAAAAAATATAACTGTGCCTAAAGCAGTGCGAAAAATGCTATAAATTCCCAAGGGGATATCAATAAGTTGTTGTTTGCTAATCACTGTGGCTAATGCTAAAAATATTGCTCCGGCGGCAGCTAAAAATTCCCCAAAACCAATGTTTAAGCCTGCCATATTCATCATATCTCCAGTTTGAGGCTGAAGAATGACGGTGAGAATTACGCCAATAAAAGCTGCGATCGCTCCTATGGTTTCCCCAAGATTCACCCGTTCTTTCAATAGCCAAATAGATAATGCTAAAGTTAAAGGAAGTTCTATTCTTCCTACTAAAATGACGTTATTAACATTAGTTAAAGCTAGCGATTGAAAAATCAACCCTGGGGCTAAAGCTCCTGATAAAATAGCGACAATTATTAGATAAACCCATTCCTTTTTAGTTAGTTTCTGTAAAGCTGTTTTATTCCACTGTCGCCCATAAATTAATAGCATCAATACTAAAGCACACAAATTCCCCACAAACAAAACATTACACAGGGAAATAGGGTTACGACCATCTAAGAAGTTTTCTGCACCAATTTCGGTCAATTTGCGAGTAATTGCACTCGATGCACCAAATATCAAAACAGCTAACCATAGATAAATTTGACCGGGAATTTGGTGTATGAAACGTTTTTTGGTTCTCAGTTTGGTCACAATCATACCACTCCTATTACATAACCATTAACTATTTTCGGCTTTTATACAGGACTTGAAACCTGATCTTTCTGAGAAAATGCTGAGTATTGACTGAATTCCTTACACGAGTAAATTCAGGCAATTTCTAGTTAGGCTTCAGGTGAACTTCAGTAGTTGTTGAGATGCTGTAATCGCTGGGATAAACAAAAACCGGAGTTACAAATGAAACTTGCACCATCTCTACTCACAACTGTTGCTTTAGCCGGTATGTTAGCGGTCTTTGACGTTCCATTGCAAGCCGTTAATCCTCATTGGGGTCAAGCTTCAGCAGAGGAAATGAAGGATGCTACAGGTTTGACTGCACAGCAAAAAATTGACTTTTTGGCCAAACATAAGGGTCAGTTTGGTAGCGGCGATCAGTTGCGTCGCTTCTTCTTTGGCGATTTAGAACCACTTGGGGTTCAACCTGGTGGCGCAGGTATGGTAGTTAATCTTTACAATAAGGCTAATAATGTTACTGTCTCTTATTGTGCAACTTATGATGTAGTAGTTGCTGTCAAAAAGGGCAAAATTAAAGCTTTTGCGGCTGAAGAAGTCAAGTAGTTACCTTATTTACTTATTTAATGGCTGGATTCAGATCCCCGACTTGTTCAAAAGGTCAGGGATCTATTTTGCTGTGTGTACACAACAGATTGATTACTGAAGCTATCGTGACGAAAATTAGCTGTTTGGTGGCAAATTAACAAGTGTTTATTGACGACGTAACCACAGCTATTTCTCAAGGTAATATCAATCTACCGACAGGGAAACTTTACAGTGCAAAGCAGAATTTCACATAATTACTGAGAAACTTTTAACACACATAAGGCGTATAGTTCAATAATTGTGGGTGATTACTCTAAAACGTAAGTCTGCAAATTATCCAAAGGAATTGTAAAGACGTAATAAATGACTCCTGCACCCAGCAAAATTACAGCTAGGCTGGCCAGAAGTATCCATCGGTCGGGAGGTTGATAGGTTTCTTGGTCAATATCTTTGCGAACTGCAAAATAATGCTGAGTAGATAGTAGGACTGTTAACACACCCACTACCGCAAAAGCTAAACCTAATTTCCAACCATTACCAGGAGGTTGAGGTGCTAATGGTGGGCGGAGAATTCGTAAGCGGACGATGAGAACACCAAAACCCATGAGTGCAATTCCACTCCGCATCCATGCTAGGTAGGTGCGTTCATTCGCCAAATGATCGCGTACCCTGTCGGATTTATATTTCTGCTGGGGTTTTTCTAACTGATAGTCTGTCTCTGTTTTCATGTACCTAACATTGAGTGACTGTTTAAAAGATGATGAAGTAATTGTTTGTGTAGTAGAGACTAAGGTGGCGATCGCTGCTTCTTCTTTGTGCAGTCACAACAAAATCCTTAATCAACAATTTTGACAAGCTTACATAGATTTCCCAATTAATCTACACTATATCTATAGTGATATGTTATTATACACATAGTAATTTGCCATAAGTTAATATAAAAGGCAAGTAATTCAAAATAAATTGATTGTAGAAGCGTGCCAATATCACACCTCTACAAAGTTTTACTAGATATAATAACCAAGCTTGATTTTAAAAAGTAATTAATATTTATATTTGGCGAGCAATATAGCTTTTTACAAGGCAATCATCAGGATTATTATGATTAAGAGAAATCCATCACTGATGAATTTGCCACTCCCGAAAATTTAATTGAAAAGCATTGCGAAGCTAGGAAAAAGTTGATAAGTGCCACTTTTGATGATTATGGCTAATCCCAAGTAGATTAGTACAAAAGGAAAGACTCTCCGACCATAACGGGTGAGAACAGGGGTCATCAGGGGATTGCGAGTCAAATTATATGAAAGAAAACACCAAAACCCCACAGTGAAATAACAAACACACAAAATAACGGTGAGACTGGGGAGACTACTACTGGCAAATAAAGGTACATAAATACCGATATTGTTTCCTCCATTGGCAATGGTTACGGCAGAAACACGGTAGGTTTTTGGGTCTCTGAGAGTTGCCAATAAGGATTTTTGATGATGCTGAGATTTACCTGCATTACCAAGTTCAAATGCTACAGATTGTACGCTATCTTCGTCATTATCTCGATTGAGGAAATGGCTGATACCAATAATTATTGGCAAAATACCTAGCAATCCAATCCATGCTTCTGGCAGCACTAATCCGCCGAAAAATCCTGGCAAACTAGCGATAACTAAGGCAGTAAATCCTATAAATTCACCAAGAATAATATGCTTGGGACGAAAAACATGATTCACTTTACCAAAGAAAGCTGTCAAATAGAGATTGTCATCAAAAGTAGTGGCAAAAGCTGCGGATATTCCAATAATTAATGTACCAATTAGCCAACTCATATATCTTTGTCCACAATAATTCAGCACAATTTCTTCAGAAGATGATTGAGGCGATCGCTATCAATCAAAAACTGGATTTTATTCTTCAAAAGTTAAGCTAGACTGTTGATGAACTCAATATTATGGTTGAACTATTAATCAAAGCAAATATTCTTTTTTGTTGAATTGATAAATTTAAGTTATTAAAACTTGTTGCCATTCTCTGGCAAATCAGCATGAAAAAATCAGCAAATATTACTTGTTGAAAGTAATATCTGCTGATGAAAATTCCTTCCTCTACTTTTTAATGCTGACTTTTCCAAGTTCCGTGGAAACTGTGGGGAATGACGCTGGGTAATTCAAGTTTGCAGACTGGTTCTTGGTCTAGGCGATCGCAATCATATATCCAAATTTCGCTACGATGAGAATTACCGTCATATACCACCGTTAACACCCAATCTTCCACAGGAATAGGTTCGCAAGGATAGCAATTTTCTCCTGGGTTGGCTTCAGTCAGAGTTTGGGTCTTGTGATCGAAGCGAGCGATCGCGTTTAATATTTCTTGACTGATATCTGTCCCTGGGCGAGCTATGGACATATAGGTGTAATGGGAAGCTTGCCCTACATTGGGTTTAGGAACAAGAGGAAATTCACAAGTACGGTCTAATAATGTTTCAATTGCTGTGACTTTACCTGTTTGGGGTTGCAGTTGCACTCTTGTGAAGGTCGTCTCAGCCAGAGTATGAGTCTCGCCTGCGGCAACTTCCCTGAGATATTGGTTGGTTTGAAAGTCTTGATAACGAGCAAAATCTATAATTACCGTACCACTAGCATCAACATAACCGTTAGCGAAGTGCCATTGATACCAAGCTTCTGTTTTACCGCGACTAACTAAGGTTAATGTCTCGCGGTCAAACACTAAAATTTCTGTACCTAATTCGGGTTGCCATTTCATTGCGTCGCTGTAAGTACCAAACCCAAAAAGCACAGGCAGAACTTTTATCTGCACTGGTGGCGCAAAAAAGATGAGATACTGCCCAGCCAGAACAAAATCATGAATTACTGGGAAGCCTTCCAAAGTAAACTTAGCTTTTTGGAGGATTTTGCCAGTATAGTCACTCTTATAAATATTCAGGATGGCATTGAGACTGGGCGTAATGCCAAAGTTGAAAATTTCCCCTGTGTGGGGGTCAACTTTAGGATGGGCTGAATAAGGTAAAGCGGGGTCTAGACCGCCTAAATTATCTAAACCTTGAGTTTCTAAAGTTTTGAGATCGAGGGCATAGGGGTTGTTACCTTCCCACAATGCTAGGAGTTTATCAGGTAAGGCTAACACTGAGGTATTAGCAGCATGTTTTACCGGTCTGCGCCATTGATTCCAAATCGCACCAGGTGCAGTCATGCCATAATTACCATACAAAAATTTCCCTGCTGCGGTTTCGGCTTGATAGCCTGTAGTCTGCACGTAGCGATAAACAGCACTAGCACCTGCATCCGTAAAATTGACGGCGAGAATTGCCCCATCACCATCAAACCAATGTCCAACGCGCATACCACCCCGTTCTAATCTGGCTGCACCATTGCGGTAGAGTGTACCACGCAAACCTGGGGGGATTTTACCGGAGATAATTGGCAATTGAGTCAGGGGAAATTCTTTTGCAGGCTCAATGATTGCACCTGCCCAAGCTCTTTTAGTTGACTGTTTATTAAGTGTCTGCATATAAATTGCTGATTGATCAATTTAGGAAGTACATAACTACACTAGATCATGCTTAGTTTGGTTTTGGAGATTATACAGGTGCGATCGCTGCTTAGGTGCATGACTTAAATGCTCAACTATCGCACAGTACAGTTGCTCTAACTGACATTTATCGCCTAATGTACCGCACGCTTTTTAATAAAACACTCAGCAATTCTAAATCAGGCAACTAGGATTAAGAGAATCATGCCACGCTTTGAGTTGTGAAGAAAGGCAGAAGGGCGTTGAGCTTGGCAATTTTTGTTGGCAACGAGAATATTTTAGTTTTAACTGTGACAGTTCCTGTTTCAAACGAGAACATTTTAGTTTTAACTGTGACAGTTTCTATTTCAAACGAGAACATTTTAGTTTTTACCTTGACAGTTCCTGTTTTAAATGAGAACGTTTTAGCTTTAACTGTGACAGTTCCTGTTTCAAACGAGAACGTTTTAGTTTTTACCTTGATAGTTCCTGTTTTAAACTAGACACGCCAGGAAAAATTTTCTTGCCAAGAATACAAAAACCTCTCATTTTTCTCCTCTAACCTGTTGCGTCTTGTCCTTATCCGCCACTTCTGCGAAATTTCTCACATCACCAATCTACGCAACATAGATTCTGTACACTGCCGTTCATAGGCGGGTTGCAAATCTGAAATAATATCTGACTTGGTACTTCCATTGCTAACAAATCCTCTGCCGGATTTTAATCAGTTAAATTTTGCGGAAGCCAGATTTGTCCGAGCGTATTTCATTTCCCTATTGTTGACTCAATATCCTGAACCAACAACATCCTCGCCTCAATTGCGTTCCATGTTTGGGGAGAAACCAGCACAGCTGCTTGCTTGCACTTAATGATCAGGTCATTTATATAGAGATAACTTTCTAGTGTCTGCCATTCATTTCTAGATAGCTCAATCATGCCGAGGTTTAGTCTGAAAGTATTAAGTAAAGTTTTTTGTAAGTGTTGAGCAAATTGACTTCCTAGTTGCTCTGGCTGTTGATATTCAGGAACTTGAGCTTTCAGGTATTCTAGTTGGTCAATGAGTAACTTAAAATTGACTTGATTAAAAATTTGTAATTGTTCAAGTTCACTAGTGTAATGAATAGCTTCTGCGATCGCATAGGTATTGGCATTAGTTATGGCGATAGCATAAGCAAGAACGTTCGGAATGGTAGTTTTGTTGGCATTGGCAATAGAGATAGCGTAGGCGATGATATTGGGGATGGCGTAGGCAATAGTAATGGCGTTGGCGATCGCCACTGTACGCTTGCCAACAGGTTTATAATCTCCTTGTGAACCAGCGGTAATTTTTTCTGCCCAGATTAATAAATCTCGCAATTTGGGTGTGTTAATGTATTTTTGCGCTTCCTTCTCCATTAATAACAGCAAATTATCTGCACCACCACGCATCAAACCAGCAACCAGTAAAAACACCTCTTTCCAGCGTTTATCTGTCAGGTGTTGGTTAACTAATTGCTCAACTAGGTGATTGTCATCAATATATTGTGCCGTTAAATATTCTTGTAGTGTTAGATGAGAAAAAGAAAATATATGTTCTGCTCTTTTTACTAAAATCCCTTGTTGCACAGCAATAGCATTCAGGACTTTTTCAGCATCTAAATGCTGAGGTGCATTTAAATTACCTGCTAAAAATGTTCTTATCTGCTGTACGATATCTCGCTGATAAAAGAAAATCCTGTCAGATTCAAAACCCGTATAAGCAATTTTTGATAATAATATTTCCTCTAATTCTGTATGCAATCCTTGATATATTTCATCTCGTAAAACCCGCTTTTCTGCCGCCCATTCCTCTAGAAATATTCGTAAGGATTTTTGATAAAGTACACTGCGATTATCAGGAAATTTCTGGGAACTATCATATACTGAACACAGAAATGTCAGTAATAAAGGTGTGTGCGCCAACTCTTTGGCTGCAAAATTTTCTGGTTTTTGAAGTACTTCCCAGCATTTATCACCTGTCTTTGCTTGTTTATCTACTTCTGATTCAAACCAACTAGAAATAAAATACTGAATTTGACTATCATCAAAGTCTGCCATAATAACATTACTAAAGCCACGTAAGCTACTTTGATAAGCTGCTGTACGGCATGAAATGATAAAGCGATTTGTATCATACATATCAACAAAATTTTGGATTTGGTTAATAGCATGACATAAATTATCATGGGGTATTTCATCTATGGCATCGAATAAAATCAGTAGTTTACCTTCTTCTAAGGCTTTTTCTCTAAATTTATCTGGTGAGGGAAAGTTACAAATTTTGAATTCTTCCTCAATTAGCTTCTCTATACTAATATCGCCAGATACTAATTTTTTTAACTCGATAAATACAGGTATACATCTATGTATAAACTGGTTTCTTGTACCCTTTAAAACTTCTATTCCCAAATGGCGTAAAAATGTAGATTTGCCAGTACCGGGTTCACCAAGTACCATCAAATATTGCTCATTATTAGCAACTTCAATACCTGCTTGTCTCGGTGAATATTGAGATTGAAATCTCCGGCTTTGAGCTTCTCGAAAGCCTTTTTCTAAATCATCGATAGATTCAAAACTTTGAAGGGATTTATAATTTAAAAACTGTACTGCTGTGTAGACTGAATTCAATTTGATGGGTTTACGCATTCCTAATACTTGGAGAATACCGTGCCGTTTTTGGTACTTTCTTTCATATTGTCTTGAGGCCGCATAAATTCTTTCCCTAAGTTTGCCATCCATCATCCCGCTAAATGAGCTGAGAGTGGTAGAAATTGACTGAAAAAGAGGCACTGCTAAACCACCAACAACTGATATTGCCCAAGGTTCTATTCCCGTCATCAGATTAGAAATTAAAATATGGATAATTCAGTCTATTTGTTTTAATTTCCTATTTTTGTCAATTATTTAGCAATTTCTTTAATCATCTCTGCCATAGTCAATTATACTCTCCAGTACGCCGACTATAATAAAATCAGGTGAAGATTAATCATTGAGCAAAATAAATGTAGAAGCTAGTACCGCGATCGCTCTTTAAAAAAATATTGCCTTTGATTTGTCTCACTAGGTTTTTCACAATTCTTAAGCCTAAAGAGTTGGTACTCTCCCAATTTAAGGTTTCAGGAATACCAACACCACTATCTTGCACAATCAGAATTAATTGATTTTGTGGGATTTCTTCCAAGCAAATTGTAATACTGCCCTGTTGTTTTTCTGGAAAGGCGTACTTCAAACAATTAGAAACTAGTTCATTAATGATCAGTCCACAGGGAATCGCATTATCAAGTGTTAATTTGATACCACTAGTTTCTATATTCAGAGTAATCCTTCTTTGATTAACTCCATAGCAACGAAACAAATTATCTGTCAAACTGCGGATGTAATCGCCAAAGTCGATTTGAGAAATATCTGGTGACTGATATAGGTGTTCATGAATTAATGCCATTGATTGCACACGATTTTGAGATTCTTGAAACAGTATTAAAGTAGCCTGATCATTAGAACGTCTAGTTTGCATCCTCAACAAGCTAGAGATAATTTGCAGGTTGTTTTTCACACGATGGTGAATTTCTTTCAGTAATGTTTCTTTCTCTTCTAGCGATCGCTGAATTTGTTCGATGGCTTGTTTGCGTTCACTCCGTGCAGCTTGCTGTTCGGTAATATCAGTCACTCGCACTAAGTTAATCTCTTTCCCTGCTACGGTAATTTGTTTGGCAGCTAAATTACCCCAAAATACATTTCCTTTGCGGGTTAAATATTCAACTTCCTGACTCCAAAACGATTTTTGATGCAGTTGCTGGGTAATTTCTGCTGCTTCTTGGCTGGTAAATTTTTGACGTTGCAGCGTGTTACCCTCAATGTTGAGTAATTCTTGCTTGCTTGCGACTTCAAACAACTCCACTGCACGGCGATTGCAGTCGAAAATTAATTGGGTCTTAGGGTCTACTAAGAAAATCGCATCAGCTGATTCATTAAAAATGGCCTCTCGTAAATCCCGATGATGAATAACTTCTAATTCCACTTGTTTGCGATCGCTGATATCGGTCAAAGTGCCAACATGACCAATAATCGCGCCACTGGGGTCAGTTTCAGGTAGAGCTTGACAGTACACCCAAATAATATTTCCATCTGAATGTACCAACCTACCTTCGCTGCAAAATAATCCGCCAACTTTAAAGGAGCGAGACCATTCCATCAACAGGTGAGTGCGATTCTCTGGCTGCAAGTTCTCTATCCACTGGGTAAATTGCAAGCAACAAAATTGAAATACCAAATGATCGCGGTCTTCTGGGTGTAAAGCCTCCATCCAACCCTTACCTAATGCTGCTTGCGTTGGTCTACCCGTCATTTCTGACCAACGTTCATTCACATAAATGCAATTTCCGTCTGTATCAAACCGCAGAATCGCCACTGGGGTGGCTTCTGCTAAAGTGGCATAGCGGTGTTCGCTCTGGCGTAGAGCAGCTTCTACTTGTTGGCGTTCGGTAATATCCTGGACAATACCGACTAAGCGGATAGGTTTGCCATTGGTATCTAATATAGCTTCGCCTCTTCCTAGCAGATAGCACAAACTGCCATCTGTGCGATAAGACCTATAGTCTTGTTGATAGGAGTTGCCAACAGTAATTGCTTGCTGAACAACAAAATCAAAATGCTCCCGATCCTCTGCATGGATAGACTGAAGTAATTCTTCATAGCTAGGTGTGCCAGAATTTGGATCACGGCCAAAGATGCGAAAAACTTCTTCCGACCAAGTGATCTCTCTGGTTTGCAAGTCAAATTCCCAACTACCTACATGAGCAATCCGTTGAGCAGCAGCTAGGTTAGCTGCATTTTTGATTAGTTGAGCTTCCAGCTGTTTTTGCTGCGTGATATTTTTAGCAATGCCTACCCCTCCGATAATTTCTCCTGCGGAATTGCACAGAGGTTTAACCGACAAGGAAACAGGAAAGCGTGAGCCATCTTTACGAACGAAAGTCCACTCTTCCTCATGGCTGCCTTGCTGGATTGCGGTAAGAGCAAAATCCTTACCTGGTGAAACATCTCTCTCTAGTTGTTGTGCTATTCTCTCGGCTTGTTGCCTCAGTTCTTCTGGGTCATGAAATATATCTGATGTTAACTTTCCAATTGTTTCATCAGCTGTATAACCCAACATTTTTTGAGCCGCAGTGTTAAAAGTTTGAATAATCCCCTCAGAATTAGTGGAGATAATAGCATAATCAGTACATTCTAAAATCGCTTGTTGCAATCTAGACACTGCCAACAAATCAGCCTCAGCCTGTTTGCGTCTGGTAATATCGGTTGCCGAGCCACTCATGCGAATGGGATAGCCTGCTTCATCCCACAATCCCTGACCCCGGTCTAATACCCATATATAAGAGCCATCTTTGCATTTCACCCGGTATTCTTCTTGAAAAAAGGGTGTTTTGTGGGCTAAATGGTCAGCGATCGCTTTTGTAATGCGTTCTTGATCTTCAGGATGAATCCGGCTTAACCATGATTCTCGACTTTGACTGAGTTCACGACTGGCAAAGCCCAACATTTCTTCCCAACGCGCTGAGAAGAAAATCTCATTGGTTTTGATGTTCCTGTCCCAAATCCCATCATTACTGCCTCGCAGTGCCAATTGCCAGCGTTCTTCACTTTCTCGTAAAGCGGCTGTGCGTTCTGCAACTCTGACTTCGAGTTCTTGATTGAGTTGTTGCAATGCCTGTTCTGCACGCATTTTGTCGGTAATATCGACAGCAACGCCGCCGACCAGTAATTGCTCGGTCGTTTGTGGTAGAGGGAATTTATAGACTAAAAAGCTGCCCAGTGAACCGTCTCGCTTGGGAACTTGTTCAATAGTTTTCAGGATTTGCTGAGTCTGTGCCACTTGGCGAATATTATCCACAATCTGCTGGGCAATTTCTGCTGGGTAAACATCAAAAACTGTTTTGCCAATCACATCTTCTACTGTTTTGCCAGGAAGTTGCAGGGTACAGAAGTAAGTTTGGCTGACATAGATGATCTGACCTTGTTCATCGGTAATCCAAGCTGCTGCCGGACTATTATTCATGAATGTCTGAAAACGAGCCTCACTTGATTTGAAAGCAGCTTCCACTTGTTTGCGATCGGTAATGTCTACATCAACACCACTCATTCGGACAGGATGACCATTGTGGTCATAAAAGACACGTCCTTTACTCAATGCCCAACGTGGTGTGCCATCGACTTTGACAAATCGAAATTCGATGTTGTACTCCTGTCCCTCATTGACAGCACGATTAATCGCTTGCAACACAGATTCACGGTCATCTGGGTGCATCATCGCTACAACTGTTTCATACCGGCCATCAAAGCTACCTGGATTCATCCCAAACAATCTTTCCAAGCTAGACGACCAGTGAATTTCGCCTGTAGGAATATTCCAATCCCAATTACCCATACCCGCAGCATCTAGTGCCATCGCCAAACGTTCATCATTTTGCTGTAGGGCTTGTTCTGCTTGCTTGCGTTCGCTAATATCTATGCACGAGCCAATATAGCCAAGAAACTCTCCTTCGCTGGTCAACCTGGGCGCGCCTGTATCCAAAATCCAACAATATTCTCCGTCAAAACGTTTGAGGCGATATTCCATTTGGAACTTTTGGCGATTATCAAAAGCGGTGACATAAGTGTTTAAACAATCTGGCAAGTCATCGGGATGGACTCCTTGCGCCCAACCATCGCCTACCTCTTGTTCTAGGGTTTTGCCAGTAAAGTCCAACCAAGTTTTATTGAAGTAATGGCAACGTTTATCTAGTCCAGACATCCAAATCAGTACAGGAGCGGTGTCTGCCAATTGACGAAACCGTTGTTCGCTTTCTCTGAGAGTTGCTTCTACCCGTTGTCGTTCTCGCAATTCTATCTGGGCTTGCTCATAAGCACTTGCTTGCTGAATGGCGATCGCTATTTGTACCGCCAGTCTCTCCAAAACTTCTAGTTCAAATGTTCGCCATTGCCGAGGTGCAGTACATTGGTGAGCAATTAACAATCCCCATAATTGATTGTTCACTAGAATTGGAACTATTAAAGAAGCTTGGACTTCAAATTGCTCTAGTAGTTGTAAATAACATTTTGTGAAGTCTGCCTGATAAATATTATTGATCGCCCGTTTTTTTCCGCGGTGATAGTCTGCTCCCGCCCCCTTTTGAAAGCATTGGTCTTGAATTTCCGCTCCCATCGCCACTGTCCAACCTGGAAGTATGGACTCTGCCACCACAATTCCACTCATATCAGGCTGAAATTGATAGATCACTACCCGGTCTGCCTTGAGAAACTGGCGTACTTCTGTGGTTGTGACGCTCAAAATTTCATCTAGCTGGAGTGACTGACGAATCCGTAAGGCGATCGAGGTCATCAATTGTTGCTGTTGCCGACTTTGTTCTAGCTCTAGAGTCAAGCACACCCGTTCTATACCATGATGAATCGCACCTTGTAATACTTCTGGTGTCAGGTACATTTTCACTAAATAATCCTGGATACCTCTTTTCATGGCACGGACAGCAACAAATTCATCCCCTTGTCCTGTGAGCATGATGACTACGCATTGGCTAATGCTCAGATATTGGCTAACTTGCTCCAGAAACGCTAGTCCATCCCCATCAGGCAACATATAATCCAGCAAAATGATATCCGGTGTGTATTGCTGACACCAAACTATTCCCTCTGTTATGGTCTCAAACTCTACGATATGGTATGTGTACAGGCTATCTCGCTGTAAACAGCAACGATATATTTCTCGATCCTCAGCGCAATCATCAATCAGTAAGATAGTCAGGGGTGAGTGATGATTCATAGACGACATATCAAAACGCGATCGCGTTGCATGACAAAATTTTAGTTTGATAACGGCTATATAAAAAAATTTCTGTAATCACGCCAAATCTCAACGTTTTTTAGCCAACAAAGTTGCCAGATGATAAATTTTCCCCAACTGTCTTTCAATATATCTCTTAAAACTTTTAGAGTCTGCCAAATTATTTTATATGTATATAATAATTTATAGAAAAATGCAAAATAAAGTAACATTTTTTTCTAAAACTAGCTGATTTTTTTATTAAAGTAATAAATAAAAATTCCTCATAATCGGTGCTAGCAACTGTAGAAATTAGCTTCTCTAGAAAAACTTATTTTAGCTTAATCATACTCGTCAATCTTGAGATGGTAAGAGAAATAAACTTTGCTCTATCGAAGTTCTCAATTGAGGAGTGATGTTACTAGCGACATTGAGACCATATACTAATAAACTATTAGCATCCCAATATTGTTGAATTAGCTGTAGTTGTTCCTCAGTAAACCGCCAATTATAGCCGATTTGGCAATGAGTAGCAAGTAAATCTTGCAATTTTTGAGTCCAAGATTGCCCATGTGTTTGCCACCATATTTTTAATACTCTTCTCTCTTGAGTTTTATCTGGTAGTTCCTGTTTTAGAATTTGTAGTAATTGAACTAAAGATGAATCTTCAGGCAACAAATAATTAACATCTAGAGCTACATTTAAAGCAGAGACACGTTTAGCAAAAATCTCTGGAGTCAAAGCTAAAGCGACTGCCAAAGTGTGAGTCAGAGCCAAATCTAAAGCTAAATCATTAGACAAATTACCAGAAAAATGACTATCCAAACTGATCGCTAAGGTTTGGTTTCTGGATAAAGAATAATGAGAAGGTAGAGCCAGGGTAAAATAAAACGCACGCACAGCTGCCGGATGATAGGTCGAGTTCGCTGTTGAGGATTTCTGTTCCACCCAGTGGAGAAAACACTTTAAAGTTTCATCTGTAACACTTAATTGATATATTTTTTGCTGCATTAATTGAAATAAGTTATCAGCATCCTAAGTACAGGACAAAAATTGTAGTGAAAGAAGAAACTCGCTATGTTTCAAGTCTAAATCGGTAACAAGAGAACGCAGATAATCTAAACCATAACGGAAAACACTTTTTGCTTTACGACCATGCGTTTTAATTTTGATAGGTCGGTGTTGATGTAACCATTCTCCAGTTTGCACAGCCCAGCACATAGCCAATGAAAGTAAAGCTAACAGCTTACTCAAGCGGTTAGTATCCAGAAAATGGGTAGATTCCAGGCAAAAGCCACGAGTTTTGAACATCCCGAACAAAGTTTCAATCCCCCAACGACTGCCATAGTCAGCAATGATGGTTTGGGGAGAATCATTAGAGATGACAATTAATAACTTACCATCATCAAGGCGTAAACCTGCGATATAAACTAAACGACCCCAGACCCAACGGCGAGTAGATAAGACATTCGATTCACCCACCTTGAGATGAGCAAAAATGACTCTACCGGGAAGAGTTGTTTGTGTGTCGCTGATTAAATCAGTTTGACGAATCCTGATTCGGAAGGAAATACTCGGTTCCAGCAGTAAATAACTTAACCATTCTGACCCGACGAATTCTCTGTCAGCACTGATATATTCAACTTGCACATCTGGGAACATCTGTTCAAATCGGTCAAGTAAATCCATTCTTTCATCCGTGTGGGAATTACCTTTCTTATCCAATATCTGCCAAACTAGGGGGTAAGCAACACCATTATGTACCACTCCCAACATCAGGATATTTAACCAAGTTTGCCCAAACGACCATTCAGTCCGGTCAATACTTAATACCCAAGGTTGGGGAATCTTCATGATGTTGACAATCATTTTGGCCATGACTGCATAATCTAGATCAAAATCCCGGAAGAACCTTTGTAATCGCTTGTAATTCGATTCGTTTTTGGCACAGTTGCGAAACCCAGTTGCTAATTCTACCAAATTTACCGTTTTTACTCTTAATAGAGATATGAGAAATAATGCTAAAAAGCTTAGACGCGCACCATGCCATCCCAGATGAGGTTTGAGTGTTTCTCGCAATCGGTTAATCTGGTTCATAGGGGTTTCTTCGATTGTGTGGTAACTTTCTATGAAACCCCTTCCCTGTAAACTTTGCAAGCTTTTCCTCTACTTTTGTCCTGTACACAGATCAGCATCAACTAACATTTCAATTGTTAGGAGGATAACTTCGCGCCAACGTTTATCAGGTAAATAATTAACAATATTTTCTAAGGTTTTAGAGTTATCACTAGTGACAAATTTTCTGGCAGTAAAGTATTCGTGAAAAGTTAAATGTGAAAAAGAATAAATTCCTCTTGCTTGTTCAACTAATAATCCATGTTGTAATTCAATTGCTTTGAGTACAGTTTTACTATCTAGCCATAAATCTTCTATATCAGTCGGTGCATGAGGTAAAAGGCGAAGATAATCAGCTATTAATTGGCAGATTTTATTTTCTTCAAAGAAATACTCTCCTCTAGCAAAAGAAATTTCAGCTATTGAAGTAAGTAATTTAAGTTTTTGGGCTACTGTTAAATTCCGATAAATCTCATCTCTTTTGATTCCTCTGGCTTCATCCCAGCGTACCAGCAGTAATTCTAATCCTTGCCGATAAATCTCGGCACGTTTATGGGGAAAATCGCCCAAATGCTGAAACACCAAACAAGTAAGATTTAATAACAGAGGTGTAGAGGCAATTTCTTGAATCAGGCGATTTTCTGGAAGTGTAAGTTTTTCCAGAAATTTAGAGGCTAATTTTTTATCTTTATGAAGAGTACTTTTTGCAAAAACTGTAAACCATCTATTGGCAAATTCCGAAATTTGTGATTTGCTAAAATTAGCAATTTCTAATTCTGTAAATCCTTTGAATTTATAATTGTGTGAAGCAATTCGAGAAGTAATAATTATAATATTTTTATAAAAAATTGCCGAAAATTTACTAATTATTTTATTAAATTGGTCACTATGTTTTTCTGAAACTTCATCTAATCCATCTAAGAGAATCAACATCTTGCCTTCATAAAGTAGATGCTCTACTTCTTGAGGATTTATTTGATAAACACCAAATTCTTGGACTAAATAATTCAATAAAATATTATCATCATCGAGTTGAATTTTTTCGGCTAAATCTTGCAAGCTAATAAAAACTGGAACTCGCTGTTTTTCAAATTTACCATAATTACAGAGAATGGCAACTGATTGTAAAAAAGTAGTTTTTCCCGCTCCAGGTTTGCCCAATATTACTAGTTTAGAAAACTTCTCGATCGCTTGTAAACCTGTAATTTTCTTGTGGTTACTTTCACTAAATAAATTACTGGAAAATGCGGGTAAATCTGCAAGATTTAACCATCTTTGGCTAGTAAGTTCTTCGAGGAAGTTAACCTCAACATATAATTCATCTAACTTGACAATCCGAGCCACATCTAGCAATCTGAGAGTACTACATTGATGTTTGATTTTATCAGAGTGAGCAATACGGATATTGTTAACTAAACTATCAATATCAGCATAGCTTTCATTTTTGATTTTTTTCGGATATACTATCTCTTCCTGTAGTTCACAGTTCTCTATTTGGACAATATCTTCGGGATTTAATTCCAGAAAACAGCAAATATCATGGAATATCCGTCGATCAATAGGCTTACCTGTAAAAAACTTCCAAATTGGTTGACGGCTATCTATTCCAACTTGATTTGCTAAAGATTCTTGTGTCAATCTTTTACGATTAAAAACACGTTTAGCTTTTTTAATTCCTTCTTCAGAAGCTTGGAGCGATCGCTTAGTCATATTGAGAGATAAAGTGATGAATTAGCTCAACATTAAAATAGGTTGTTGAAACGGTTATTAGCACCAGAAATGTACTTAAATTTAAACTCTAAACTTTTACGGTGTCTACTTTCCAAGGTAGCCGGACGGTAAATGTCGTTCCTTTATTTACAGCACTATCAAGGTAGATTTTACCTTCATGTAATTCGGTGCATCGCTTCACAATTGCAAGTCCTAAACCTGTCCCTGGAATGTTACCCACATTGCTAGCACGGTGAAAAGGTTCAAACAATTGAGATTGAGATTCGGCGGGAATGCCTATCCCATAATCTGTAACTTGAAAACATAAAGTATTTTCTTCCCAGATTAACCTTAAACTGACTTGACTACCTATGGGAGAATACTTAACTGCATTGGCAAGTAAATTGTTGAGTAAATGCCATAATAACTGTTCATCTAGACAAGCTACTCGACTGTTACCGTCTACTAAAAAGCTAATTTGATAATTATCTTTGACTGTCAACTGCAAAGATTCTACTATTTCTTCGCAAAAATCGACTAAATCTAGAGGTTTTGGCTTAAAATCCAGTTTTTCTGATTCAGATTTGCCTAGCGTGAGAACATTTTCTAGAATTGTGGTCAAAGTGTCTGTGGCGGATTCAATGCGGTTAATATGGTTTTGTTTTCTTTGTTCTGACATCTGATCACCATAGGCCTTTAACATTTCTGCACTCAGCTTAATTGTGGTCAGGGGGTTGCGAAACTCATGTACTGCTGTGTATAGGTTTTGGGAAGTCTTTTGACTTTGAGATTCAGCAATTTGTTGATCAGTTTTAGCTGTCGTTAGAGCTTTTTTTACTTCCAGTTCCGCTTGATGTCGAGACAAAGCAATTTCAATTGTAGTTCCTAATATCCTTTCATCAAATGGCTTTAAAATATATCCGAAAGGTTGTGAAGCTTTAGCACGATCTAAAGTTGCTCGATCAGCATTAGCTGTCAGGTAAACTACAGGTAAATTGAAGCGAGACTGAATTTCAAAGGAAGCTTCTATCCCATCCATTTCCCCTTCTAATCTAATGTCCATCAGCACCAAGTCAGGTTGCAATTTTTCGGCTTTGACAAGTGCTTCTTCTCCTGATGCTACTAAATCACAAACAATATATCCCAGATATTCAAGTGTTTCTCTTAAATCATCTGCAACTAGTTGTTCATCTTCAACTATCAAAATCTGGATAGGCTGCATAATTAATACTTTTGTAAAAGGAGAGTGATGATTAATTAAATGTTTGGAAAAATTGAATGTAGAAAGCAGTTCCCTGGTTACGCTCTAAGATAATTTTGCCTTTAATTTGTCTAATGAGGTTTTTGACAATCCTTAATCCTAGAGAATCAGTGTTTTGCCAATCTAATAAACTGGGAATACCAATACCTGTATCTTTTACTATCAAGGTGAGTTGATTTTCGGTCAATTGTTCTAAACAAATAGTTATTTTACCCTGTTGTTGCACAGGAAAAGCATATTTCAAAGAATTAGAAACTAATTCGTTAATTATTAGTCCGCAAGGAATAGCAGTATCAAGAGTTAATTTGATATTATTTGTTTCGATGTGGAGAGCAATTTTTCTTTGACTGATGCCATAACAGCGAAATAAATTATCTGTCAGACTGCGGATGTAGCTGCCAAAGTCAATTTGTGAAAGCTCTGGTGATTGATAGAGTTGTTCATGAATTAAAGCCATTGATTGTACACGATTTTGAGACTCTTGAAAGAGCATAGAAGTTATTTCATCATCAACACGTCTCGATTGCATTCGCAGCAAGCTAGAGATAATTTGTAGGTTGTTTTTCACGCGATGGTGAATTTCTTTAAGTAATGTTTCTTTCTCTTCTAACGATCGCTGAATTTGTTCTATGGTCTTTTTGCGTTCGCTCCGCGCAGCTTGCTGTTCGCTGATATCTGTAACTCGCACCAAATTTATGATCCTACCTGCGACGGTAATTTGTTTAGTAGCTAAGTTACCCCAAAATACATTACCTTTACGGGTTATATATTCAATTTCTTGACTCCAAAAAGATAGTTGGTTTAGTTCTGCATGAATTGCTGTCCACTCTTGAGGAGTAAATTGACATCGTTGCAGTGCATTGCCCGTGATGTTGAGGAGTTCCTGCTTGTTTGTGGCTTCAAATAACTCCACGGCGCGGCTATTACAATCAAAGATCAGTTGAGTATCATTGTCTGCTAAAAAAATTGCATCGGCGGATTCATTGAATATGGCTTCCCGCAAATCACGATGATGAATTACATCTAATTCTGCTTGTTTGCGATCGCTGATATCCAACCAGTAGCCAATCAATTCTACGGGATTGCCCCTGTCATCTCGCACTAGTTTTGCCCGATCATATACCCAATGATAATTTCCCATCTGGTCTAAAAAACGATATTCTAAATCAATCTCTTCTTTGATGGGAATATGTGCTAATTTATCGATGACTAGGGATTGATCTTCAGGATGAATACGACTGATCCAAAACTTATTGTTTGTAGTGTATTCCCAAGATTGGTAGCCAAATAAAGCTTGTACATTTTCGCTGATGAAAGTTGCTGCATATTCATCTTGGGCTTTACAGGTATAAATTGCTCCAGGGCTAGACATGAGTAAAAATTCTAAACGTTGCTGAAGTTGCAGCATTTTTACTTCGGCTTGTTTGCGTTCAGTAATATCTTCCACAATCGCCATCACACCGATGAGATGATCATTAGCATCCCTAACTAAAGCCGTAGAAAGACTGATATCTAAACAACGATCCTGACAGTTGATTTGAGTTTCTACCTGATTTAAAGGATTATTTGCTAAGGTCTTCTGTACAAAGGTCTGGAGTGGTGGTTGTTGAGTTTCTAAAAATATCCATACCGATTGGTTTAGCACTTCTGTTGTAGAGTAACCAAAAATTCTTTCTGCCATTGGATTCCATAGCATCAGATTACCTTTGGCATCAACCATACTAACGGCCACAGGCGCAGATTGAATTATGGCTTGCAAAAGTGCGTTTTTTTCTGTGAGTGAAATTTCCGCTTGGCGCAGTTCGTCTTCTACCCGTTGACGTTCGGCAATTTCTTTGCGGAGACTGGTGTTAGCCTCTTCTAAATCAAGGGTACGCTGTTGCACTCGATTTTCTAAAGATTGATTAAGTTGTTGTAGAGAGGCTTCTGTTTGTTTACGTGTGGTGATGTCTCGACCTTCTAACAGTAAAAAAATTACCTGTCCATCATCAAAAATTGGTTTGATAGAAAAGTCTATGGTGATGATTTTACCTTCTGCATTAGCTAGGCTTAACTCAGAACTGATGAACTTTCCTTGAGCAGCTTCAACAACAGCAATTTGTAAATTCTTCTTTAACAGTTGACAATCAGGACAAGACAATGAATCCCAAAAAGGTAGCCCGATTAGATCACTTCGTTGAGCTTTAACATACTCTAGGTATGCTTGATTAAATTCTAAAACTTTCCCATCTGGACTTAATAATCCCACAAATTGTACAGTCTGCTCAAAAATGGCACGGAATTTACACTCACTTTTTTCTAACTCGGCTGTACGCTCCTGTACTTTTGCTTCTAGTTGCGTATTCAGATTTTGCAAATTTTGGTAGAGTTCTGCCTGTTGGATGGCGATCGCTAGTTGCACTGATAGTTGCTCTAATAACTCTACTTCTGATTTTCGCCATTGTCGTGGATTAGAACATTGATGAGCAATCAGTAAACCCCACAAGGGATAGGCGTTAGCTTTTCTACAGTGCTTTTCTGATTCTAATTGTTGATTAGACAAAAAAATCGGAATAATCATCTTGGCTTTTACCTGAAATTCCGCCAGCATTTGCAGATGGCATTCAGAATAACCAGCTGCATCAATGTCAGGAACTACTATCTGTTTACCCAAACGGTATTCTTTCCCAGCTTGTTCAGATAAATAAGTATCTCGACAACAAAAATTTAATAAAACTTTCCATTGGGGTATAACTGATTCAGCCACTACTTTACCGCTCATATCTTTCTCAAACTGATAGACCAGCACTCTGTCAGCTTTCAAGAGATTACGAACTTCTTCTACTGCTATATTTAAAACATTCTCTAAACTCAAAGATTGATGGATACGTAAGGTAATATCAGCAATTAAACGTTGTTGTTCTTGCTGCTGATCTATTTGTTCCATCAAGCGAAATCTTTCTATAACCGTCTGGCAAGCACGATTGAGAGCTTCAGAAGTTAGTTTACTTTTCACTAAATAATCTTGCGCACCATTTGTCATCGCTTTCACGACAATGGTTTCATCCACAAATTCCGAAACGATAATTGCTGGAATACTATTTTTTCTACTCTGTTGTTTGAGTTCTTCTAGAAAATCTAGACCAGTTTTATTATGCAAATTTAAATTTATCAGAATGACATCTGGTAGGGATGTTTTACAATACTCTAAAGCTAGAGTAGTTGATGCAAATTCAATAATTACATATTTGTATCGCTGATTTTGTTCTAGTAATTGTCGATACAATTTACGATTTTGTAGTAATTTATCAACAACAATAATCGTGTTTTCGAGAACTATCATATTGATTTCTGTATTTCATATTTCTTAATTATAGCTATTTTCTATTTACCGGAATTCCCTAAGATTAATTAACTTTTATGTTAAAATGATACACTCAGCATAACTTTATTTTTCATCGATATATTGTAGACAAAAACCTCTTTTTCTAGCGTTGTCAAACATTCTATGATTAGAGTGAAAATCCAATTAAAATATCCATTGAATATTGTTAAATACAAAGTCATAAATAGTGAATTTTATCTTCTTATTCCTTCTGTTTCTTTTGTTGATTAATTTATTTTATTTTATTTGCAAATTGATAGAATTATTTTATTTCACTACATCAAAAAAGATGTATCTCTCTGAAAAGATAGATTTTTTGAAGCCCAAATTATGTTATGTTCACAGATATATTTTCATAATACTAATGCACTAGAGTAATTAAGCTGCTAATGCTATGTTATCTTGTCTAGCAGCTTAATTTTAGATATACCTAATGTTTTTGATATATTATTTCCAAATTACATTATTTAGAATCCAACTACTAATTTTCCAATTTAAAAATGTACCTCACTAAAATGTTTAAGCATATATTTTTTTAAACTAAATAATCTTGACTAAGATCATAAATTTCTTTGAGAGCTTTTAATATTTCCTCTCGTTCTATAAGATCATAGTCTTCAATAAGCCTTTTAGATACAGAGGTAATTTGATTAAGATTCTCACACAAACAGCTACTAGGAGATTGATAAACATAGTTATAATTTTGAGCCATTTGTTTTTCGATTTGTCTATGAAATGCCTTTTGTTTATCAAATCTAGTTGTGATTGCACCTAGTAGTTCTGCTCTCGTAAATGGCTTAGTTAAGTAATCATCTGCGCCCAATTCTATACCTTGACGAATATCAACTTGAGCAGCCTTAGCAGTAAGAAATATAAATGGAATTGATTCAGTTTCAGGATTTTCTCTTGACCAAGTAACAACTTCATATCCGTCTACTTTAGGCATAGCAATATCACAAATAATTAAATCTGGAACTTCTGCCTGTAATAATTGAATTCCGACCTGTCCATTTTCCGCATCTAAAACGGTATAATTTTCTTCTGTTAGCATTTCTACAATAATGCTACGGATATCTTCTTGATCTTCAATTACTAATATTGTTTCCATAATTTATAGTTTGAATAGATATTTTCATGTATGAAAATATAAAAACTCTCATTCAATTTCTTATTCATATTATTTATAAGCTTCTGCAATAGCTGATTAAACCCTGAATTTACGGATTTTTATATTTTAAGCTTACAGATAAAATTCAATCTTACGTATAATTACTTAAATTTTACTGGATGATAAATTATTGATTTTTGTTAAAACAAATTTATATAAATGAAAACATACAAAATATACGTAAAGCTAACAATCAGACTAGCAAATACACCACAAATCACTAATTAACTACTACAGTTTAATTAGTACATGCAAGGATGAATTTTAATTAAGTCCGCGTCGGCACAGACTCGTTTTCCCAATTCACTGTGAAATATTAATAAGACCTGAAAGAATCTAATCTCCCTAAAACTGTCATATCTTCTGCATCTAACTCCAATGGTGTACCACTGCGAATTAATTCGGCAAAATCTTCATTAGGAACCATAATAGTTAAGGTGTACAGTCGGCTATCACCTGTATTTTTAATCAAATGAGTGCCAGTGGGAGGTACTAACAAACTATCTCCCGCTTTAATGGGAACTTTTTTACCATCACAAATAGCAATACCTTCGCCCTTTAACACAAAAAACATTTCCACCGCCCATTGATGACGATTTGGTGGTGTTTGTCCCCCAACATCGAAAATTTCTAAACAGCAAGTCAGAGAAGTATTAGCATTGGTGGAATCAAAGATAATTGCTAACCGATTCGTATCTTGGGGACTGATGCGGTAGACTTGATAATCCTGTGGAGATTTAATAATAGGAATTACACAACGAGTAGCATACATTGATCATTCCCTTCCTGTGATTTCAAGATGATTTATGGCTGTGAAAATTGCTTGCGAGTCACTCACAAAACCAAAACATTGTTTGACGTTGTATAAAGTTGCTAGCCAACAGTAATCGGGGGAAGTAGTAGCAGTACAATCTTGAATTAAAATGCAGTCGTAACCTAAAAAGTTGGCATCACAAAGTGTTGTCAGTACACATTGATCTGCATTCACACCAGCAAAGAATAATGTTGTGATTCCTAGATTGCGGAGGATGCTATCTAAAGGTGTATCCCAAAAGCCACTCATGCGGTATTTATCTACGCAAATGTCTTCTGGTAATTGGGAGAGTTCGTCTACTACAGCAGCTGCCCAACTCCCTGCCATTAGTACCTTAGCACCATTTTTTGGCAATGGATCACCCAAACCCACACCCTCACCTGTGGGGTTGTAGACATGACGTGAACCAGCACTGATATTGAGTAAGTCGGGACGATTCCCCCAATTAATCCAAATTACAGGCACATCCACTGCGCGTAGTTCTGGTAGTAACTTTGTTAAAGGTGCGATCGCTTGACGAGCAGGAGTCACATCCACGCCAATATGCGCTAGCCACCCATCAGGGTGACAGAAATCGTTTTGCATATCAATTACGAGGATGGCGGCTTTAGCTAAATCTAAGCGCAGGGTTTTAGTTTCTGTGGATAGGATAACGGGATGTGGGGTTTTTTGTGGACGAGTAATATCTGCGATCGCCTGATTCACCATCCACGCATTTGGCGCAACACCCAATATCCGCAAAGGCTGATTCATAAATTGCCATACCCAACACTATTCCCTATTTTGTAGCCTGAAATTCTGTTGAGAATTTAATTACTTAATTAAACTTGAATTGGATTTTATTTGACCCTTGAGCCAATCTTATTTTGCGATTCCGCAAATATTCGCCAAATATCAATATAGTTAGTGCGGCCACTCACCAGGGTTTTACCACTGGGATGAAATTTAATTGCAGTTACCTTGCTGACATCTTGTTTTAAGGTGCTATCGACTTGATTCGTTCGCAAATTCCATAGTCTAATCGTACCGTCGTAACTACCACTAGCCAGGGTTTTACCGTCGGGAGTAAAGTCTAAGGAAACTATTGGTGCTGTATGTCCCTCCAGAATGGCGATCGCTTTTCCTGTCACCAAATTCCACAATCTGATTGTCTGATCGACTCCACTGCTGGCTAAGATTTTTCCATCGGGACTGATGGCTACCGCAATTACTTCTTTGGTATGACCTGTGAAAGTTTTGCTGACCCGGCGTTGGCGCAGATTCCACACTTTGATACTCTTATCCCAACTACCAGTGACTAGAGTCTGATGATCTGGAGTAAACACCACAGAGTTGACTATATTTGTGTGACCTCTTAAAGTACTCAGTTCTGTTTTAGTCTGCCAATCCCAAAGTTTGATAGTGCTTCCTTGTCCAGCAGCTAAGACTTTGCCATCACTACTCATGGCCAGAGTTGTCACCTTCAAAGATGCTTTCCCCAAAGTAGCAATTTGTTTTCCCGCTTGTGTATTCCATAATCTAATAGTTTGATCCCGACTACCACTAGCGAGGATGTCTCCATCTGGACTAAAAGCAATAGACCAAACAAAGTCAGAATGGCCTTTGAGAGTATGTATTACCTTCCCCTGTTCCAGATTCCAAAGTTTAATAGTATTGTCACTGCTACCACTAGCCAGTTTCGTTCCATCTGGACTAATAGCAATAGTATTAACTTGCTCGGTATGCTCTTTTAGGGTCTTGGTCAGATAATTATTAATGGGTGAATTAAGATTAATTGTAGGTTGGGGAGGAACGTCTTTTTGAGGGAAACTAGATTGTAAATAGACTATTCTCACCGCTATTACTAATAGCAGCATCACTACACCTAACAGCAAAGGTTTTTTGGCTTGGTTGGCTATGAGTTTGACCAGCGTCAACTGGGTTGGTTGTAGTTGCGTAATGAAGATAGAGGAAACTGATCTTGGTAATGGTTGCTGGGTTAAGTCTTCCATGACTGCATCCGCAGATTGATAACGCTCATGAAAATCTACTTTTAACAGCTTATCCAACACTTGAGCAAATTGATTACTCACAGGGTATGGTAAATATTCTCGCCAAGATTTCACCCAACCATAGCCATGCTGTATCCACAATTGGGAAGGAGAAATCCCACTCAACAAATGAAAGGCAGTTACACCTAGACTATACAAATCACTAGTAGGGTATGCTTCCCCCTGCATCTGCTCTATAGCAGTATATCCTTGTGATCCAATAGTCGTTCCCTTTTGTGATTGTACGGTGGCATTTAATTGCTTAGAAGCACCAAAATCGATTAATACTAATCGCCCATCTTTTTGACGGCGAATAATATTTTGTGGCTTAATATCCCGATGAATTACGTGTTGTGTATGGATGAATTTGAGAACTGGTAACAAATCAAATAATAAGTCGTAAACCTCATTTTCTGTATAAGGTAAACGCTGATTTAATTCTTGATATAAATTCTGACCCGCGATAAATTCCTGCACTAAATATAAATTATTATCTTGCTCAAAGTAGGCAAAAAGCTGAGGTATTTGGGGATGTTCTCCTAGCTGTTCCAGTCTCATTGCCTCATCTTGAAATAACTCAATCGCTTTTTTTAATGCCCAAGTACCTTGCACTCGTGGGGCAAATTGCTTCACAACACATTGAACATTGAGCTTATCTACATCTTCTGCTAAATAAGTTCTGCTAAACCCACCTTCATCAGATAGTAGATTCATAATCCGATAGCGGTTTCTCAGTAAAGGTGTGAGGAGTGTACCACAAGCTTGGCAGTATTTTGTCCCTTGACCATTTAGAGGATTTGGGCAATCTGGATTTAAACAGCAAAGCATACTAAAGATATATATTTTATATATAAAAGTTTATTGATTGTGTGTTCAGTCTCAGAAGTTTGGTAAAAAGTTGTAGGCTGTGATTGAGGTACTAATAGTTATGATAATGTATAAATAAGATTAAATATTTTTGATAATCAAATAATTACAGAGTTGATTATCAAACCTCAAATGTATTACATTTCTACCTTATTGGACTTGACAATAATTCTATTTCATGGGTATCAAGAGATTGATTTCTATGGATAGACATATGGAGCAGTTTAGAAAATAAACTGTTAACCGTAAATATTTTCATATTTTTCAAAGATAAATCTTGTGATCAATTTGAGGAGCAATTAATGACAAAGCTACATAACCAAAAAAACACCACCAATTTCAAGTCTCTGTTAATTTATGGCATTAGTTCTAGTTTCATCATCTCCAGTGCTATTCTGCCCATCCACGCTGAAGTTATCTCAGCAAGACGAGGTAAATTCATCATTTCTTCTCTACCAATAGACGATCCGACTTTACAACAAGGCATCAATGAAATTAAAGTACCTGAAACTCCTACACCTCAAAAAAATCAGGTACAAATTAAACCACCCATAAATCCTAAGAGCGAGACCAATACAAGTATATCTAACAATATCAATACCAATAATAGAGGTAATGTTAACAGTCGGACATCTGATGATAACAGTAATGCTAATAGCCGTACTGCCAATAGTAACAGTAATACTAATAGTCAGACCGCCAATAACAGTCGCAATTCTAGGAATCGCCGACCTGTAGTTTCAACTAATTACTCATCTAAAGAGCCAACCTATAGAGATATTGATTTTGTCAATATTCCTTTTGGAATTTTATCTCCAGGTGATTTTCAATCCGAAGGTAGATATTTTCATTTTTATAGATTTGAGGGTCAAGAAAATCAAGTCATTCAACTTAGACTGACAGGTAGTATAGATCAACGCCGCAGCAATAACTTGAGTCTACAACCATATATGTTTTTATTCGATCCTGATAACAATGTGATTTTGCGGCGGAGTAGTTCAGACGCTAGCAAAAATATTAGGGATGCTTCCATATTTGCCAAACTACCAAAAAAAGGTGTTTACACCATTGCAGTTACTAGCCAAAATCCCAGAGATATAGGACGTTATACCTTAGCATTGAGAAATGACCGAGCTAGCTATATCGAGGATGAGTTCACTGAATTAACTGAAAGCAATCCTACTCTCCAAAATGGCAATCCTTACAACATCACCAAGTTAGAAGGGAAAAAAGGTCAACTCATCAGTATTCGTGCAGATAGTGTCCTAGAAGAATTTTCTCCATTTATAGTTTTATTGGATGGTCAAGGAAGAGTAGTATCTTCAGATAATGATCGAGAAGGTAAATATAGTGCGTTAATTGATAGAGCAAAATTACCTGCCGATGGCATTTACTATGTAGTAGTCACTTCCAAAACTCCTACAAAAAGTGGTAGGTATCGATTGACTATTTTCTAATTATTAATCCTTGGGCAAGAATAACTACAAGTTAAACTACCCTTGCCAAATAATTAATTTATTTTTATAAACATCCAATATCAGGCTGATTGAGAAAGGGTTTAACTTAATAAAAAATTAATCATGAAGCCAAAGTTGAAATAGGATCTGGGGGAGCTTGTGAATTTTACTATCCAAAACGTCTTGATAGCTACTGGAGAGAATTACACTTGCACAGATGTACAGATTGTGGAGGGAAAAATCACCGCGATCGCCCCTAATTTAGATGTTGTGGGTACAGTAATTAATGGTAGCAATAAACTGTTACTCCCTGGTTTGATTAATGCCCATACTCACTCATCAGAAATGTGGCAACGGGGTGTGATGTCGGCTTTGCCGCTAGAATTATGGTTAGCAGAATTGTATGATTTTGCTCCTCTCGACACCGAACAAGTTTATCTCAGTGCTTTAGGAACAGCTGCAGAAACCCTGTTTTCCGGTGGTACGAGTGTTGTCGATCATCTAGTGTTAATTCCCGGACAAGAGTTAGCAACTATCGCCTGTGCAGTGCGTGCTTACCAAGAAATCGGCATTCGGGCTTTTATCGCCCCTCTGATTCAAGATGAATCTCTCACTGCTGGGATACCTACTGGGGAAACAACAGCCAACCATGAACCGTTTTTTCGGACTACAGCCGCTACGCTGGAAATTATCGAAGCCGCAGTCCAACAGTTTCATCGCCCAGAGGAAGGCGTGAGTATTTTAGTTGCACCCACCGGGATTCAGTTGTGTACAGATGCTTTATTTGAAGGGTGTATTGAGTTAAGCGATCTCTATAATATTTGTCGTCACTCCCACTTACTGGAAACCAAAGCCCAAGCAAAACTCGCCCAAGAAAAATACGGTTGTAGTGCTGTTACCCATCTTAAACAACTTGGTTACTTGAGCGATCGTACTTCCTTAGCCCATTGTGTTTGGTTAGAAGATGCAGACATCGCTATCCTTGCAGAAACTCAAGCAACAGTGGTTCACAATCCCCTGAGTAATTTGCGTTTAGGTAGCGGTATCGCCCCAATTTTAAAATATTGCCAAGCTGGAGTAAATGTCACTTTTGGTTGTGATGGTGCTTCTAGTAACGACTCCCAAGACTTATTAGAAGCGATCAAAATTGGTTCTATTTTACACAACGTTACAGATTTTGATTATCGTCATTGGATTACACCACAAAAAGCTATAGAAATGGCCTCATTAGGCGGTGCAAAGGGGTTAAATATGGCAGAGCAACTAGGATCTATCAGCCTTGGGAAACAAGCTGATTTAGTACTTTATGACCTCACAAACTTATCATTACTACCCCGTACAGACCCCATTGGATTGTTAGTCTTAGGTCGCCCCACCAATGTCGTCGATAGTGCATGGGTGAACGGTAAACAAATTATTGCCAATGGTCAAGTGACTACGATTAACGTTGACGAACTGCGGCAAGAATTATTTAACCGCAGCCACTGGACTACTAAACGCCAGTCGCAAACAGTAGCAGAAATAGAGGCGCATTATCGTAGCGTTATGGGCTTGTAAACTTAGACGAGGGGCATACAGATATATACCTCTACAAATTGTACTAAGAAAGCAGGTTTTCGTGTATGCTTTGTGACCAAATATCCTAGCGATATGAGGGAGTATATATGGAACGCGCAATTTCTGCTTTGGGAATCTTGGTGTTTATTGGAATAGCTTATGCTATCTCGGTGAAACGTGACGCTGTGCGTTGGCGAACCATCGCTTGGGGTTTGGGATTGGAGTTTGTCTTTGCTTTGGTGATTCTCAAAACACCTTGGGGTTTAAATATTTTTAAGTCTTTAGGAGATATCATCAGCAATTTTTTAGCTTTTTCTGATGAAGGTGCAAAATTTGTCTTTGGCGATAATTTCAAGGAACACTTATTTGCTTTTCAGGTACTACCCACAATTATCTTTTTCTCTGCTTTTATTAGCGTGATGTACTACTACAGTATTTTACAACGAGTCGTGCAGGGCTTGGCGTGGGTGATGATGAAGACTATGAAAACATCGGGTTCTGAGTCTTTATCTTGTGCAGGTAATATTTTTTTGGGGCCGACAGAAGCAGCATTAATGGTGAAACCATATGTAGCTAAAATGACACAATCAGAACTCCATGCGGTGATGACTGGCGGCTTTGCAACCATTGCAGGCGGAGTTTTAGGTGCTTATATTTCCTTTGGAATTCCCCCAGAACATTTAGTTGCAGCGTTCTTTATGACTGCGCCTACTTCCTTAGTCGTCTCAAAATTGATGTACCCAGAAACGGAAGTATCTGTTACTGCGGGTAAAGTGAACATGGAAGTAGAAAATACTTATGTCAACGTGATTGATGCTGCTACTAGTGGTGCAATTGATGGTGTAAAGCTAGCAGTAAATGTTGGCGTAATGATTATTGCCTTTTTAGGGTTGCTGGCTTTTGGTAATGCGCTACTTAAGTGGTTAGGTGGCCATATTGGTTTACCGCAGTTATCTTTAGAATGGATTTTGTCCTTTGTGATGTCCCCTGTAGCCTTTTTTATGGGTGTACCTTGGGCTGATTGTGGACAAGTGGGGGCATTATTAGGTAAGAAAACCATCCTCAATGAATTTTTGGCTTATGGAGATTTAGGAGAATTAATTAAAAGTCAGAAAATATCACCAAGAGCCGTAATTATTGCCACTTATGCCTTATGTAATTTTGCTAATATTGGTTCTATTGGCATTACCATTGGTGGTATGACTGGAATGGCTCCACAACGCCAGCACGATTTAGCTCGCATGGGTGTCAGAACAATGATTGGCGGATTACTGGCAGGTTTTATTACTGCTTGTATTGCTGGAATTTTGGTGTAATTAATCATGAATTAGGAGTTTTTTTGACATAGCCTAATTCCCAATGTTGTGATTGCTTTAACTGATTTAACTTACCTTGAATCATCAAACTTAAAGCAATCCGAGTATTTATATAGCCTTTGAGTAAATAGTATCCTGGTTTAGCAACCACACCATCAACAACAGATTGATTAGCGCGGTGAATGACTCCACAATAAGTCCGTTCTCCAGGCAAATTAAGTTTAAATAAATACTCATATTGATAACCATTAGGAATCATAAATACTGCATAGACATTATGCTGACCCAGCCAAGGCCGAACTACGATTGTTTCCGCAACAGTATAATATTTATTTTTTGGTGTGTTAATAAATCCCCATTTAGCAGTGCAACCCATCAGAGGAGATAGATCTGCTAGATTAGCGACATAACATATAATCAAAATACTCGTCAAGCTCAGTCCCAGTAGGACATAAATTCGTTTCTCTAATAATTTATTTCGCATTTATAAGACCCTAAAGATTGATTTTACGTTGGATATTCTGACGGCTATTTTTTAATCTGAAATGGCTATAAAAATATTCAGGTGATTGATATTATTGATAGGCTATGTAATTATTTCATTATATTGATGCAGAAATTGCAACCAAAAGCAATAAATGATACTTGATACATGCGATGATGAGCGAGTTCATAGTGTTGTTGTTTGTTTTAATGGGCGGATGCTACTGTTAATCCGCCTATTTATCCTATGAAGTAAGAGCAATTTAACAAAGGAAAGCGACGGATACATGAGTCAGGGATACAAAGCTTGCACCCCTATAAATTCGTTGTATGTTGCCAACATTGTTGGAAAAACTAGAAATGGTTTGAGCCAAACTCAGACTAACTTTCCATCAAAATTGTCAACATTTCTCCTTTGGTTAAGTGTTTACCTGTACCACGTGCATTACGCCATTTAATCCCTTTCTCTTTACACAATTTTCGCAATTCTTCAATTTTGAGTGATGTCAAATCTGCATCTTGAGCCTTAAGTGGCTCTGGTTTCATTTCTAACACTGTTGGTAGTTGTGTCTCTGGTAGTGTAATTAACTCACGGTTATTAATACCGTATTCTTCTATGGGGATAAGTCGCCAATTGGACTCTTCTGTAAGTTCCAAAACCAACTGATGATAATTAAACAAACTCTCTCGGTGTCCGACACTAATAAAAGTTGTCCCACTTTGTTGTAACTGTTGATAAAGCTTCTCTTCGTTCTTCAAATCTAAAGCACTTGTAGCCTCATCTAAAATGACATAACGGGGACGAATCAATAATAATCTGGCAAAAGCTAGGCGTTGTTGTTCTCCTAATGAGAGAATATTTTCCCAATAAACTTCCGCATCCAAACCACCTATTCTTGATGTCAAATCGGAGAGGTTAACTTGTTGTAGTATCTGCTCTAATTCTTGGTCTTTAATTTGACGATTTTGGTGGGGATATAAAAGCTGTTCTCGGAGTGTTCCTAAAATTAGATAGGGACGCTGGGGCAAAAACAAAATTTCTTCTAATTTAGGTCTGATAATACGACCCGTACCAGCTTCCCACAAACCAGCGATCGCTCGCAATAAAGAACTCTTACCTCGGCCGCTAGGCCCTACTATCAATAAACCTTTACCAGACTCTACGACTAGTGATAAGTTTTTGACAATTATCCTCTCATAATTGGGAGTTTGTAAAGTCAAGTTTTCTAGTGCTAAACGGTTAGCTTCGACGATTTCAATTTTCTTACCAGCTTTCTTGAGTGTTTTGGCTGCTTCCAAAATATCGGAGAAATTGGATAATCTTTCCACCAAACTCACGAACTTACCAGAACTACCAAACTCTGTTACTAATACAGCTAATGCACCTGCAAAGACATTACAAGCAGTACTAGCTTGGTTCACTTCTCCTAACTCGATTTGATTGAAAAAATATAATGGCGCAATCCCCAGAAATGGCAAGATACTCAGAAAAGACTGATAGCCAGTCACAAATACTTGTTGGTCGCGTAACCAGCCAATCATTTGTTTTTTGGCCTCCATCAACTTAGCAAATCTGCGCTTCACGATATCAGATTCCTGTTCTTCCCCTTGGAAAAAAGCCACAGATTCGGCATTGTTGCGGACGTGAGTAAGACTATAACTATAATCAGCTACTCCTTCTAACTGAGCAGTGTTAATCTTAATTACTCTTTGACTTAGATACCCAGCAATAATATTGCCCAATATCCCATAAACGACTACTATCACTGCTACAGGTCGGTAGATAGACCAAATTACCCCCAAAAACGTCACAATTTCTAAACCTCTTTCCAGTACCACAAAGAAGATTTGCGTTGCTATTTGGGGTATTTGTTCAATTTCTTGAGCAATTCTTTGGTCAGGGTTTTCAATTTCTGAGCGAAAATTAATTCTGTAATAGGCGCGGTTTTGAAAATATTTATCTAGAATGTAATCATTCAAAAATTGATACCAATCCAGAGCAATCTTTTTTCTTAAATACTGAGAAATTCCCATGAGAGGTATCAAGAGAATTAGTAAATTGCCGTAGGTAAATAACAGTCGAAAAAAGGAAGGTATCTCTCTCTGTTCTAGTAAGTCGATTAAATCCCTAGTGACAAAACTATTGTAAACATTGATGGCATTTGTCGTAATGACTAGTAGAATTGCCAACGACAACAACAACCAGGAAGATAAAACATTGATAAGTTTCCTATCTTCAGTAGCTTTAGGATACCAATAAGGTTTGGCGATCGCTAAAAATTGTTTCCAAAACTCTCTATTAAATAAATTCATATGCAAACCTTATTTTGAAAAACCCTTTTAAAACAAGCGGCTAGACAAACTTTTGTCCGCCGACGCGAATTAGTCAGACAAAGGAGCTTACCAATGAGGATTTTGTATCAGAACAAGGCATAACCACGTAGGCGGTGCAAACCCAGAGTCTGAACCAACCACACGCAAGGATAGTATGCTGGTGTTAGTCAGCACACTTCAGGGATAACGAAAATTACAATACTATTGTCTGAGCATTTGTGCAATAAATTGCGGTTATACCGTTTATAACAGTCCGATTTGATTCCTGTTTGCACAGCGCGGCGTAGCCATAATTACTTGCCAAAGAAGGGAACAGGAATAAAAATAGCGATATTCTGAGTTGTTGCAAAAATCGAATAGAAGTCTTTGTTTTATATATAAAATGCACTAATGAAATAACAATTTTGTTTATAAAAGCTAAATTGGCATAGTAATCATAAACTTCGTTCCCTGTCCAGGAATTGAAGAGCAGTTTATTTGCCCATTGTGTTTATCAACAATAATTTGGTAGCTGATAGCTAATCCTAGCCCTGTTCCCTTACCTACAGGCTTAGTTGTAAAAGATGGCTCAAAAATTCTAGTTTGCACCTCAGACGGCATACCTAGAGCATTATCCTCAATGCAAACCATCACCGTTTGTTCCTGACGCTCAACTGATGTCGTGATCGTGATCATGTGAGGACATGAAGCAGTCATCTTCTGATCTAAGCGTTTTTGATTTAGCTCATCAAAGGCATCAATTGCATTAGCAATAATATTCATAAACACCTGGTTCAGTTGTCCAGGATAACAATTGATGGGGGGTAATTCACCGTATTGTGTGACAACCTCAATTTGGGGGCGGTCTCCTTGGTCTTTGAGTCGATGTTTTAACAGCATCAAAGTGCTATTAATACCTTCGTGAATTTGAAACTCGACCTTTGAGGACATATCTGAACGCGCAAAGGTTCTGAGAGAGCTACTGATATCTGTTAGTCGCCCAATTCCTTGATCCATCGATACTAGTAATTTAGGTAGATCCTCAGCCAGATATTCTAAATCAATTTCTGCAACTAACTCGTCGATATCCTCATCTGGATGAGGTAGCTTCTGTTCATAAAGGTGTATTAGGCGTAGCAGATCATTGACATATTGCTCAATATAAGACCGATTACCCTTGAGAAAACCCACTGGATTATTAATTTCATGTCCAATACCCGCTACCAGTTGTCCAAGGGTGGACATTTTCTCACTTTGAATGAGTTGTAATTGAGTATGTTGTAACTGTTGTAGAGATTGACTTAATTCTGCGGTGCGCTCTTGTACTCGTTGTTCTAATGTTTTTGTCAGATGAGAAATTTTGAGGTGTAACTTTAATCGAGCGATGACCTCTTCCTGTTGAAAAGGTTTGGTAATGTAGTCTACTGCACCAATTTCTAGCCCTTTAACTTTATCTGTAGCATCAGATAAAGCAGTCATAAAAATGACTGGAGTATTCAGGGTACTAGGATTAGTTTTGAGTCTGCGACAAGTTTCAAATCCATCAATACCCGGCATCATTACATCTAAGAGAATCAGATCAGGATGGGCGTATTCTGCTTGTTCGATCGCTGATTCTCCATCCGTTGCCATGAGTGCTTTCCAACCACATTCCTGAATTGCTTCTGATAGGACTTTGAGATTATTGGGATTGTCATCCACCAAAAGGATATACATTGACTGCAAAAGATGATCGACCATCATTGATGTGACTCCATTGTGACAAAAGATTTCAGGAATTTACGTATTTTTGCGGTTTGGAAGTTGGCAGTGAGTTTACTCAACTCCGTGACAAAGGGGGTTACTTGGCTGTTTTGCTGCCTTAACTTTTCTATAATTCCCTCAATCGCTGGTATATCTCCCATCATTGCTAGATGGTAGAGTTGTTGTAAAACATCCTCTGGTGGCAAAACCAATTCCGGATCGGCCGTCTGTTCAGGTGAAGCAGATGGCTGTGGAGGTGAAGATGGAGTATAAACCAACTCTGCTCCTAGCAGCGATCGCAAAGCTTGGAATAGTTCATCTATTTGAAGCGGTTTGGGTAAGAATGCTGTTGCTCCTGCCTCTAAACTCCGTTGCCGATTTTCATCAAATACACTGGCACTAGCAACAATAATCGGAATAGTACGGGTTTGGGGGTTATTTTGTAACTGAACCATCAGTTCAAAGCCATCCATATTAGGCATAGCTAAATCCAGCAGAATTAAATCTGGGTGATGTTGCTCTGCCACCTGTAGCCCGTGTTTACCATCCCTTGCTTCCAAGCTTTGACAGCCAATATCTTGGAGCAAACTAATTAACATAGAACGATGGCTATCATCATCATCGACAATTAAAATTTGCGGCGCACTACCCTGCATCCTGGTGATTTTCTGATTGATTGGAGAACTTGTCATGAACTGCCAATCATGGGAAACTGGCACTGGTAATGTCAAATCCAACCAAAATAAACTGCCTTCACCCAGGTGACTCTGCACTTGAATTTGACTCCCCATCAAGGTGGCAATTCTTTGACTAATTGCTAGTCCTAAACCCGTCCCTTCCGATTTCCGTTTTACATCACCTACTTGCTCAAAAGCCAAAAAGATTTTCTCTAATTGGTCTGGTGACATACCAATACCAGTATCTTCAATCTGGAAGCGAATTTTGGCCATAGGGCATGGGGCATGGGGGAGGCAGTTCGGTTTTGGGTTCTCCCCAAGTAGAGCAACTGCCGTCATTGTGTGTGAGTTACTCTCTACCTTATCTCCCTGATCTAACTGCTCCCAAGTCTCCAATAACTCTACTTTGAACGTAACGCTACCACTATCTGTAAATTTGATCGCGTTGCCTAGTAAATTTATCAATACTTGCCGCAGACGTTTTTCATCGATTTGAATGACATCTGGTAGGCGATCGTCGCTGAAGACGTTAAAAGCAATTCCTTTTTGTTCGGCTCTGATACTGCAAATTTCGGTGACACTGTGTAAAAAATTGGGCAGATGTACATTAGTCGCGTCTAACTCTAATTTACGAGCTTCAATTTTAGAAAGGTCGAGAATGTCATTGATCAACATCAGCAGGTGTGTTCCACATTGGTAAATAATGTTTACACCTTCTAGGTTTTTCTTGGTCAAATTTGGCGATCGCTCTAGTACTTGAGCGAAACCTAGGATGCCATTTAGTGGGGTACGTAACTCATGGCTCATATTAGCCAGGAATTCACTCTTGGCTTGGTTGGCAGCATCGGCAGCTTGCTTGGCTTCTAATAGTTCGTGAGTCCGTTCTTGGACTTTTAACTCCAGGGTTTTGGAATAATCTAAAAGTTGGCCATTGGCTATTTCTAGTTGTCGGTTTGCTGCTTCTAACTTCTGCTGTTTATAGGCATTGGTGGAGGCAATTACGCTGCTGATAAACGCCGCTAAGGCGGGCGTAATTGGCATCAGCACACCATTTAAAAACATTCCATAGCCGCCACCGAGGAAAGCTCCAGTAATACCTACAGTAGCCCAGAGAATTTTCCCGCCGGGAATCCGTTGCTGAGTACGCGCACTAGCTAACCACCAACTCCCACCAGAACCAATCAAAGACCACAAAATAATCCAGATTGCAGTGGCTATACCAGAAACGCCATGCAAGTTGGCTTGCCCTGTTCTTGCTCCTCGTACTAGTTGTAGGGCAATGTTGGCGTGAATCACCACCCCAGGTGTAGGTTTTTGAGCAGAAATGAAGGAAGAACTGAAGGGCGTGCTAAAAAAGTCATTGGTACTAGAAGCAGATGAACCAATAAATACCATGCGATCGCGCATGAGGTTCAAAGGAATTTTCCCAGCTAACACATCGCGCATAGTAATTGTACGAAATGCTACTTCTGAGCCATGCCAGTTAAGTAGAATTTGATATCCGCCCAAATCAGAATCAGCATAACCTGCTGTTTGATTGTGGAGCGGCTGGTAAATTTGTTTACCTAAGCGAAACTTCTGCTGCTTTTCATCAACGGATTCTAAGGAGATTTTTTCGCTTTCCAGATACTTGAGAGCGACCAGGGTAGCCAATCCAGGTTTAATTTTGCCATTTTCTTTAGCATCAACCGCCGTCAAGAGAGCGCGGCGGACAAAGCGATCGCCATCCAATACCAAATCGGCTATTCCTACTTGGTCGTTTTTTTTCAGTTCGGGCGGGGGATTGACACGTTCACCAGTGATCTTCTCTACTCCCATCAAATTTGGAGTTGTGCGGAAAATTTGCACTAGTTGTTCATGTCCGCTACCTTCCGGCAAATCCCGATAGAGATCCAAGCCAATGGCGCGGGGTTGTTGCGCTCGGATGTTTGTCAGTAATTTTGCTAATGACCAGTCTGGTACAGGCCACTTACCCACCGATTGAATATCTTGTTCATCAATGGTTACAATCACAACTTCCTCAGCGATCTCACCAGATGACCGCTGACGAACCCATTGATCGCGAATTTTCCATTCCAGTAAATTGAAAAATCCCCACGATTGTCCGACAATCACAGTCAGGGCTACCGTGGGAGTAATCATCAAAATAGTGCGAGTTCGTTGAATGTAAGTCTGGAATTTGCGCCACATACTTGCGCTGAATAATTAATGAATTTTGCTCAATGTTGGTGAAGGATTGCTTCACCAACATCTATCTAGAATTGATTGAGTAATTTAGTTAGTAGATGCTACTAACGGCATTTTGACAATCTCTTGCAAGCTAACAGAAGAAAGCAGTTCTTCCCATTGCTTGCTCAAAGCCACATTGCTAGGTTGGTTACTGTACAGCATTGCGAGTGTTGTTACACAGTCATACCAAACACCGTGTTTACCGAAAGCCTTTGCGAGCTTCAAAGTATCTTCTTGCTGCATCGCTGTTGCCAATTCAGCATTCGGCTGAATACGCTGAATCCAACCATCAACGTAAGGCGTGCTGGGACTGAGTTGTCCATCAACTTTGACAGCCAAGAACCAATGGTAGTTTTTACCCACAGTTAAAGCGGGTGCATCGGCTGGTAATTTGATTGCCATTACCCCTGCTTTGTCAGCAGTGGGAATAGTCATTTGATGTAGCGTATTGTCATTTTCATCTTTGAGGCTGAACACAGCTTCTTTTGCTTGGGAAGCAGGGACATACACCAGGATTGTGGGACGTTCTGAAACTGTCGTGCCGTAGAAGTTTTGGGGTAGGAGTGCAATCAGGGCTGCTGGGCCTACTGCTCCTACCATTGCCGGATTTAGGTAATAAGTACCAACGCGTGTTGCTCCCCCGCTCGCTTGGTGAGGCGCGCCCTTGTCGGTAGCAGGTGTGAATAGATTGCCTCTAGATGCTCCCCCGCTCGCTTGTTGAGGCGCGCCCTTGTCAGTAGCAGGTGTGAATAGATTACCTCTGGATGCTCCCCCAGTTGTTTGTTTGGGCGCACCCCTGCCAGCAACAGGTGTAAACAGATTACCTCTGGATGCTCCTCCTGTGGCTTGTCGGGGCGCACCCTTGCCAGGAACAGGCTTAAAGAAACTACCACGGGAAGCTCCTCCTGTGGCTTGCTTGGGAGCATTATTTGTAGTTGGGGGCGTAAATGTCACAGCATAGGCACTGTTCCATGTACTACTAGCTAGCAAAGCGATGACGCTCAATATACTAGCTAAATCTCGAAATTTCATAATTGTGCGCCTCTTTGAGTTAGTGTAATATTAAAGACATTTATTCTGATTGTGGGAAGAAGCTCGCAAGTTCTTTTGGCTAATACTGAAAGTGATAAGTAGCTAATAGAAATATAAACCACATTAGAGTAAAAAACCGTAAAAATTTGCGCAATTTACTCAATATTATTTCAGTGATATTACCTAGTTAAATCCAGTTGCCTACCAGAACAAAGGCAGACCAAAAGAAAGGATCATGGAAATCAGTTTGCTGAATTAGGTTGATTTGAGCTTGCCGTAGTGCTTCCGCTTTTGTGATTTGGGAGTTGTTCAGATGGTCATAGAAGCGCGTCATTAGCATTTCAGCTGCTTTATCTTTGACCGGCCAGAGAGTGGCGATAGTTGAACGCGCACCAGATTTAACAGCCAAGCCGGCTAGTCCCAAAACAGCGCGATCATCTCCAGTTGCAGTATCACAAGCACTTAACACCAATAATTCGACCGCTTTTGATGAATCACCACTCCGCTTTTTGAGGAGTTCGGACAACTCTTTAACATTCACCCGTCCATCCCAAGTCACTAAGAAAGTATCTTCGAGACGAGAGCTAAATTGTCCGTGGGTTGCTAGATGCACAACATTTGCTCGACTAGATTTGACGCGATCAGCAAGTGCTTGATTGGTGAATTTCTGGTTCAATAACATCGCCGATGAAACTGCTTTTGAGATGTGCTTCACTTCCGATTCCACAGCCGGTAAAGCACTAAAGCCATGACGAGATTCACTGATACCACCAATAATTGCGTCAATGTGACTTTTCTGGAGGGATTGAGCAGCCATCAGCTGTAATCCTGGAGAGAGAGCTACGGCATATTTCTCGATCAGATATTGCTTACCATCAGATAAAGCTGCTATTGGGATGTTTCGCAATTTACCATCTAAAACAAACACTAATGTTTTGGTATTTTTCAAGGCTTCTTGCTCTTGTGCCGGACGAATCAGCCAATCATAAATCTGTTGTGACAACCGCTCTCGGTCTTGGGAATTGGAAACAGGGTTGAGAGCGACTAACATACTGTCAAGAGTTTGCTCAATTTCCGCTTGAGATTTTTGAGTCGCATAATAACGGAGTGGTTGTCCGGTTTGAGAAAGAATCACTGCCAGGCGATCAGGGAGGATAATAGGATAAATCACCGTGGCTGTGGGATCAACTTGGTCAATCTGTTGTGCTTTATCTAAACAAGCTTCACGGAAAAAGTTATCCAGTTCGGCGATTTGGAGTGATTCAATCAATTCCCGTGCCTGGGTTAATTTAGCTTGGGTTGGCTGCTCATCCAGAAGTAAACCCACCAGTTCTCGATAGACAGGCTCTACACTTTCGCGAAAAGAAAATTGGACTTCTGGGTTAACAGCTGCCATATCGCCCCGCAGTGCCTTTAATGATTTCACTGCTTCCGTATAGGCTGTAACTGCGGCTGCGCGATCGCTCTGTTGTTGGTACAAGCGTCCTACCTGCCATGCTGATTGAGCAATGATATCGTCAGCTTGGATTTGTCGGGCAATATGGAGAGACTTTTGGGCTAATGTCTGTGCTTGAGACCACTGCTTTGTGTGGCTGTAGAGTTGTCCCCACTGATAAAGAGCATAGGCTTGAGCGCGATCATCCTGAATTGCTTGGGCAGATTGTACTGTAGCTGCCATCAGTTTTGCTAAATCTTGACTGGGTAAAACTCGCTCAGGATTTTCTAAGCGATTTAAGGTGGCGACAAAATTAATTGCTGCATACAGAGAAGTATGGCTGGGTGGAAGTTCTAGCAACTGCTGGTGTAACTGAGGTGCGAGGGGAATGGCATATTCCAGTTTGTTGTAATCCACCAATAATTTGAAATGAGCTAAACGCGCTTGTAGGGCTTCGTTCGGGTTCGTTGCAGCTGTTTGTGCATCTTCAAAGTAATTTAATGCTGATTCTGGGTCTTGGAAATCCGCAGCCACTTTTCCTAAACTGGAGAGAATGGAGCTTAATTGGGTTTTAGCAGCAATTTTCTGCGCTGTGGCTAAACTTTGTTCTAAAATTTGCTGGCTTTTTTGATCTCCGATCGCATGTAGAGCCAAACCTAGCGATCGCAACCCACTAACTTTGATTTCTGAATCAGGCATTGCTGCTAGTTTTTGCGTTAGAGTCTCTAGTTGTTGTTGCGATCGGCGGTAATATCCCAAACTTTGTAAGGCTTGTGCTTGGTTGATTTGACTACCTAAGCTACCAATTTGATCACCAGCTTGTTCGTAATATTTTTGTGCTTGTTGCCAACTTGTTAGGGCAGTTTCAGCCTTGCCAGTATGTAGTTGTAAATTGGCTTGGGTATTGAGGATTTGCGCCCAAACAATGGCATCGGCAGGAGTCGTTTGCAAAATTTTGAGGCTTTGCTCACTTGATTGTCTAGCATCTGTCCACTGGTTGAGTTCCTGTTGTGCTAACGACAGGTAACTCAAGCTTAAAGCTTCATTGAGGCGATCGCCTTGTGTATGATACTGTTGTGCTGCTGTTTGCCAAATTTTTACTGCTTCTGTAAACTGCCCTGAACGGTAGAGTTCTCGTCCTTGTTCTAGCCAATTACTAGGTTGGGAGGTGACTACGGTAGCATTCTGTGTAGAAGCGGCAGTTGTTTGTACTGGCATAGATGATCTAGCAGGAGCAACCACCAAACACAAACTCAAAATACTCAAGCAAAGATAAAACAATTGACGTTGTTTAAGCGAGAAAATCATAACAATTACTGATAATTTAACCGTCTGTCTAATTTCGTCACATCAAAAGTATTGAGGAGTTAATGTATTTATATTGCCCAGTTATAGGTTTGAACTATCAACTTCAAAATAGTTTTTGATTTGGTTAATTAATTGACCACTACAGTTTTCATGATGATGCTTTCAATACTTGCTGTGCCGCATTTACTACGCTATCATCTATTCAAAATTAAAGGGATATGAGATTAGAAATAATAGGTTTTTGTCTCTTCATTTCTATCTTCACTAGAATTATTTGAAAGCATCTGTACAGGTTAAAGGTTGTTGTATTTGAGTCAAAAATTGACCTGTGACTAACTCTATTTTTCCTTGGGTGTTACGATGCCAGGAAGTAGCTTGGATGGGATAATGTTGTGGTTTGGGTGCTTGTGCTGTCGTTTCACCCGTGATTCGGTAAGCAGAGATGTCACGAATACAGACCAAGTGCGATCGCTCATCACTTGTTGATTAAGCTTAATACTGTCAGCAGTAGTACCGACAAATGATCTCCTGATATTGAGACTGTCATTGGTGATAGTAAAGTGATTTCCACTTTGAGAGACAGTAGTATTAGTAGCATTAAGACTGTCATCTGACGTGATTTGATCATCAGCACAGCCATTCCACAGCAAGACTATTACCGATGGCAGTAGGATGATACCTGTTGAGATTCGAGTCAGCAAACGGAAGTCAAACGAAGAGTTGTTCATTACATAGTCTTTATTTATACCCAAATTATTATTCCCAAAATCATCTGGTTCTCAACAGGAGTGAGCAGGAAAAAATACTAGGGCAAATTAACTTTGATGAATGGCAGCACAGGTTAACTGTGATTGGTGCGGGGTAGAAGATGATGTAGCGACTAGCTGAACTTGACCGTGAACGTTACGGTGCCAGGAAGTAGCTTGAATGGGAAGAGGTTGTGCTGTGGGTGCTTTTGCCTGCAATGCGTTCTGGTATGCAGAGATGTCACGGGTATCTGACCAAATGCGATCGCTCCACACCTGTTGATTGGGATTTTCTGGGACACCACCCCGTCCCGTGGCGACAAAACTATTACCATTCGTCTTAGAACAACCTGTGGCAATTTGCTGGGATGGGTCTGTCACATTAGCTGGTAATTGCACTAAACCAGAGTTGGGGTCAACACCAACGGTATTAACTTGCACCGTACCACTCAGTCCAAATTGCGAACTGGCATTGATATCATTTTCTGGGGTGAGTTCATTACGAAATTTCAGACCGAATATACCTTGGCTGCTAATTTGAATGTTGCCACCTTTACCTGCAACTGCATTGGCGATAATATCGCTATTTTCTAATCCAGCAATTATAGGAGAATTGATACTGATGTTGCCGCCGTCTCCGCTATTTCCTGCCTTTGCACTGATGAGGCTATTGTGGCGCATCAAGAGAACATCTCGGACAGTTATTCCTAAAGAGCCTCCTTTTCCAGATGCAGCAGCAGTTCTGATTTGACCTTGTTGATCTAAGGTGATTGAGTCGGCTTGAATTTGTAAATATCCACCATTTCCACTGCCCACATTTTCAGCTGCAATATAGCCCTCATTACTAACTTTTATACTAGGAGATGTAATGGTGAGGTTACCTGCATCTCCACTAGGAAATGCTGATAATCCGACATTTTGTAGAAATCTTGGGCGAAATTTTTGACCTGATGCCGTAATACGGCTACGAGGTGCCACCACTGAACCAGAACCATCAACTTCAACAGATTCGCGTGCATAAATGGTGACATTCCCCGCATGACCAGAATCGGAAGTACTAGCAGAAATCAATCCCGATGCTTGCAAGAGTAAATTTCTTGTATGAATGGTGATCGCACCTCCATCTCCTCCAAAAAATGTCGATGCAGCAATCGCGGAAGCTCCTCCGAAACCTGAATTCTCTCCACTTAAAGAAATCATGTCTGCGGTAATATCAAGATTCCCACCACTATTTCCACCCTGAACCAGCGATGTAATACCTCCTCCCTGTCTAGCGATTAAATTTTTGGTGGTAATAGAAATATTTCCACCTCGTCCGCCTCCCTGATAGGATGGGCTATCAATGCCACTATTACGAAAATTAGTGGGAGAAAAGCCCAGGATTTGGATCGATTCTGTAGCTTGAACAGTTATATTCCCTCCATTGCCTCCATTTTTATAAGTTGTAGATAAAATACCCCCACCATCCTGCACTCTAATTTGCCTAGCGGCAATATCCATATTCGCTCCATATCCACTACCCAAGTTTTCAGACAAAATTAGACTCTGATCCTTGTTTGGCAATACACCACTCATTTCTAATGAGTCTGCATTAATTTTGATGTTGCCAGCGTCTTGTTGCCCTTGGTGTTGAATAAGTACGATGGAACTGTTTTGAATGCGAATGTCTTTTCCTTGTAGATGAATTGAACCTCCAGGATTGCCACTAGCATCGATTAGGGATGCACGGGTGAGATGAATATCTGAGAAACTTTGAGCAGGATGATAATCAAATTGCCAACTTGGAGTGGAGGTATTTAAGTTAACTGTTCCTGTATTTATACTGCCTAATTCAATATGTCCACTTTCAGAAACTAAAACCCCTGCATCTGATTGAATGCCATTACCAATAAAAGCTAATGTGTTGCCGGGAAGTACTCGTAAATTATCCAGTTGCGGATCACGGGTTACTGAGTCTAACAAATTGGGTGGGTGAAGAAGATTATGTCCTTGTCCTTGGAGTTGAATACTGCCTGAATTTTGTCCCATTTGTAACCCAATGGGTGCGCTCATGGTTAATAAGGGCAATGTTGTCGCATCATTAGCACTAAAGTTAAAACCATCGCTAAAATCAATACTATTCGCCGTTGTCCCCACAAAAGAGCCACCAATATTCAACGCCGCATCTTTGCCAAAGACAATTCCCGCCGGATTGATGAGAAACAAACTCACAGGTTGATGATTATTGAGAGTCTGAATCAAGCCATCAATTTGGGAAACACTACCACCTGTGACTCGACTAAATATCGTCGTAATATTTGGTGAATTTAAGACATCAAATGTGGCTGAACCGTTAATGGGAACAGAAAATTTGCTAAAGCTATGAAATAGATTCGTCCCTGCGGCACTACCATTAGTAATTGTAAAATGATTCCCATTTTGGGAAATATTGGTATTGAGGCTACCGTCTGAAGTGATCTGAGCATGAGCGCGACTGTTCCACAAAAAAATGAGTGTTAATGGTAACAGCATCGAACTCAGCAATATTTGATTAGCTAAACCCAAACTCATCAAGATTGCTTTCATAAGCAAGAATAAGCCTTTTTTATACCCAAGCTTAGTTTGCCCTTAATGCTATTATTTCTAACTTTAGCAATTGGGAATTCTGGGAATGTTGGCCTGGAGGGGAGACGAAACAGCCTAAAAAGCTTGTGTATAAGATGGGTAGCGTTTTGTGATAAAAAAAGTAGGTCTAGTTTTGTCAATAAGACCTACTTAATGATAATGTTAGCTACATTGTACCAAAAGCACTTAAAAAGTCAATTGAGTTTAGCAGAATATCTATTGCTAAAAATTTTGATACATCTGTTGCAGTCAATCAAAGAAGTCACTTTAGAAAAATTAGCGAATGCGCTACCTTTGGCAATTAAATTTGAAAGCAGAAGAAAAAGAATACAAAGATTTTTATCATTACCCAATCTCACAATTGAAAAAGTTTGGCTGCCAATTATTCAAGAACTAATTGCAAACTACTTCCCAGATAAAAAGATTATTTATATAGCAATTGATAGGACTAATTGGAGTCGGATAAACTTATTAATGGTCAGCGTGATTTGGGGTAAAAGAGCTATACCAATATATTTTAGTTTGCTGCCTAAATTAGGTAGTAGTAATCTCACGGAACAGCAGAAAATATTATCGCCAGTTATAGCAATATTGAAAGATTATAAAATCTGTGTGTTGGGGGATAGAGAATTTTGCTCGGTAAAACTAGCAAAGTACCTTCAGAGTAGGGATGTATATTTTTGTTTGCGATTGAAAAAGAATGAATTTGTATAAGTAAAGAAAGATATATTTATGGAGTTAAGCAGTTTAGGATTAACTCCAGGAGTATCTTTTTTTATCAAGGGAGTTAAGGTAACGAAGACTCAGGGCTTTATCAGTTTTAATGTGGCTGGTAAGTGGCAACGTAAAATTAACGGAGTGGCACCCAAAGAAGCATGGTTTATTTTAACCAACTTTGACAACCTGGAGTCAGCAATTGCTGCTTACAAAAAGAGATTCGATATTGAAGAGATGTTTAGAGATTTCAAAACAGGTGGCTATAACTTAGAAAACACTAATGTTGAGGGTGAACGTTTCATTTCTCTAGTTTTATTAATAACGCTCGCTTACACTTGTGCAACAATTAATGGTCAACTTATTAAACGCAAAGGTATCCAAAAATATATAGCTCGTATTAAAGAAAGGAGTCGTTCTCAACGGAGACACAGTAGTTTTTATATCGGCTTATATGGTCAAACATGGGTACATTTCAAGGATAGTTGTATGGATTTAGTCACAGAATTAATAAGAATTAATCGTAATAAGTGGAAGTATTATCAACAAGGTTTAAGAGCCATGAAGCTTATTGAGTCTATGTTGTAGCTTATTTCGTCTCCCCTTCAGAATGTTGGCAGTAATGGCATAGACACAAAACCCTGCTCGAAAACCTGAGAAATTCCCAGGAAAATCAACTTCTAGCAACCGCAGGACAAGTTAATTGTGGTTGTTTATGTGCAATAGATTGATCTGCAACTAACTCAATCTTTCCTTGGGTGTTACGATGCCAGGCAGTAGCTTGGATGGCAATCTGTCGTTGTGTGGAGATTTGGGCTTGTATTTGCGGTGTTTGGCGGTATGCAGAGATATCGCGGATGTCAGACCAAGTGCGATCGCTCCTGATTTCCTGCGTTGGATTTTGTGGTACACCACCTCGTCCTGTAGTAACAAAACTACTACCTTGATTTGCAGAACAACCTGTAGCAATCTGCTGCGATGGATCAGTAATATTTCCTGGCAATTCAACTAGACCGGAATTGGGGTCAACACCAATATTATGAACCTGTACTGTACCGCTAATGCCAAACTGTGAACTGGCAGTAATATCGTTTTCTAAGGTGAGTTGAGGACGATATTGTAAGCCAATAATTGCCTGTGTGGCAATTTGAATGTTACCCCCATTTCCTCGTACCGCATTGGCGACAATATCGCTGTTTTCCAAACCGACAATCATCGGTGCAGTGATGTTGATATTACCTCCATCCCCTGAATTACTGGCAGTTGCGGTAATGTTACTGCGATCGCGCATGAGCAAAAAGTTTCCTGCTTGTAAGCTAATGTTGCCACCATTCCCAGATTCTGTCTGTGCTTGAATTAAACCTTGATTTTTTAATTGGATGCGATCGGCTGTAATGTTGAGACTGCCACTATTCCCAGAGCCTTGATTGGTGACGCTCACTGTCCCGCCATCTGTTAGTATCAAGTTGGGTGTAGTAATGTTGACATTACCAGCAGTTGCAGTCGGTATATCTGGCAATCCAAATAATCTGCGTATTAGTGGTTCTGACTTGAGGATGGATGAGTTAATACTGCTCTGATTTAATTGACTATGACCACTAATTTGAATAGATTCTGTAGCATTTACCCTAATATCTCCCCCATTACCCATAAAAAACGAAGTTCCTGCAACTACTCCTCCATCTAGCAGTTGTAGCTTCGTAGTATTTAGGTTCAATGTTTTGACACTGCCAGTACCATAAGAAATGGAGCTAATATTACTGTAAAGTCCGGCGGGGTTGTCTCCCCTCACCGTAGTATGACTGTTGCGAATATTTACTTGACCGCTAGAACCACTACCAAAGGTAACTGAAGATAGTGCAGCACCATCAGATACTAGTAGGCTATCAGAATTAACGATGATATCACCAGCATTTCCAGTACCGCGTGCGCTAGTAACCATAGTAGTTACACCAGTTGGATTGAGGGGTGAGAAGCCAGATATATCTATTGCTGATGCTACGATCTCAATTTTTCCACTGTCAGCAATGCCAAATGCTGTGTTATTTAACCCTGAACCATGCTGGAGTGATAACCAAGGGGTGATGATCTGGAGACTCGCACCAGTTCCTTGACTTAGAGCCTCACTGCGAATCCCACTACGAATTTTGGCATCTGATGTTGTACCAATAATATCGATCACTTCTGATGCTTGCAAGTGGATATTACCACTGGGGACATTGCCTAGATTTGCGGTCAGCACTAATGACCCATCAGTAAATTGAATCTTGCGCCCCTGAATTTGCACTGAACCCGCATTGACTCCGCTGACATCTAATAATGACTTTTGTGCCAGTTGTATGTCACCAAAACTTTGTTCGTTTCCGTACTGTAATTTATAACCCTGAGTGTTTGGTACTAAGCTAACTAATCCGACACCTCCCAGACTACCTAACTCTATTTGACCCCTTTCGGCAGTTAGGGTCGCTCCATTCAGACTGAGATTACCACCTACCAACGCTAAGGTTTTTTCAGGCTGTACTTGTAATTTTGTTGGGCTAGGATTGCGAATGAAAGGAGCTAGATTACTTGTAATATCCAAGGCATGTCCTGTACCTTGGACTTGTATCGGTGCAGACTGATTGCCCATTTGCAATCCGATGGGAACATTGATGTTTAATAATGGGTTGGCTTGGGGATTAACTGCACTAAATTCAGCCCCATCTGCAAATTTGATACTATTAGCTGTAGTAGCAATAAATGAACCACCAATATTTAAGCTAGCATCAGCTCCAAATATCATCCCATTTGGATTAAGCAAAAATAAGTTGGCACTACCATTGGCTTTAATTAGACCATCAATGTGAGAAACACTACCACCCGTGACTCTACTAAAAATATTTTGGATATCTGAGGCGTTGTTGAAAAATGCAGAACCCTGGCTGGGGATTGAAAACTGACTGAAACTGTGAAACAGGTTGTTCCCAATACGGCTTCCGTCGGTAACTGTGAAGTTATTGTCACTTTGGGTGACATTTGTATTGAGAGTTCCGTCGGGAATTACTTGGGCGTTGACAGAATTATTGCAAATTGCAGATGTCAACAGTCCTCCAATTAAGCCCAACCCAGCAAAAGTTAATTTCATCAACCCATCTCTAATTTTCTACTCCGTATATAGTGTTCCCAGTTCAATAATTTTTTGGTGCTATTAGCGGTCGAAGTTAACTTTTGTCCCGCACAATTTAATGCTTGTCGCCTAGATGTAGAAGATTTATCTGCCACCAACTCGATTTTTCCTTGAGTGTTGCGTCGCCAAGATGTCGCGTTTACAAGAGTTGCGGAAGGTGTTGGTATTTGGGCTACGCTATTTTTCTGATATGCAGAGATGTCACGGGTATCTGACCAAGGGCGATCGCTCCTAAAATCCTGGGTCGGATTTTGTGGCACACCACCGCGTCCTGTGGCGACAAAACTACTACCTGTGTCGCCAACACAACCACTAACGATTTTTTCAGATGGGTCGGTGATATTTTCTGGTAATTCTACTAATCCAGAATTTGGATCGACACCAATGTTAGTTATTTGTACTGTGCCATTGACATTGAATTGAGAACTAGCAGTAATGTCATTTGTCGAAACTTCTCTAGGATTGAGGAGATTGCGATACTTCAACCCAATGATTCCCTGAGTTGCAATGTGAATATTACCACCCCTTCCTCGGACTGCATTGGCAATAATGTCACTGTTTTCTAAACCGACAATGTTGGGAGCGTTAATCGTAATATTTCCACCATTACCACTTGCTTCTGCACTTATGTAACTGCCATGACGCATCAGTAAGACATCGCGCAGTTGCAGGTTAATATTGCCTCCTTCGCCTGCATTGGCTTCAGAACGAAGTTTGCTAGCTTGATCCAACTCCATATAATTAGCCTGAATGAGTATATTGCCGGCATTTCCTGTGTCTTGGCTGCTAACTACAATTTCGCCGCGATCTCTAAGACTCAAATTCTCCGTGGTCAAATGTACCGAACCCGCAGCACCAGGACTTGTAGAAGAGGCATACAATCCACTCGAACCAGTGGCATCAAGCGAGTAAAGGAGTTGGCTATTCGGTACTTGACTAACACCTGCAATATTGACGGAATTGGCTTGAATGGAAATATTTCCGGCCTGACCATAAGTTTCTGTTGAGGTGGAAATTCGTCCTCCGTTCAGTAAGTTGAGCTTACCAACATTAAAAGTAATGTTGCCACCTTGTCCCTTACCTAGACTAATCAGTTGTTCAGTTGAGAAATCGTAGTTACCGTTTGTTGATGCAAAAAATCGTGTTGCTACTCCAGTTGAGGAACTGCCACCCAAAGTTACTTCGTCAGCATTAACAATAATGTTACCTGATGTACCTTCACCATAAGTACCAGTCCGAATACCAGGGCCATTCAAGACCTCTAGTTTACCAACATTGAGAATTATATCGCCACCTCTGCCTGTTGCTTTTTCACGGATGCTGGTACTCATCCCTGTCAAAAATGCAGGTTCACCTGTGGTAGTTTCACCTGTGACACTTAAGTTCTTTGCTGTGACGATAATATTCCCACCATCACCAGTACCTCTGGCAGTAGCGCGCAATTCAGCCCCGTCTCGAATGTTGACTTGCACAGCATCAATTGTGACATTACCGCCTCGACCTTGCGAATCATTCATCGTATTAGATGCTAGGGTACTCACACTAAATCGCTGTTTTGTAGGTGTATAGATTGCTTCCCCAATCACATTGACAGTTGTACTCTTGACTGTAATATTTCCCGAATCGCCTATCCCATAAGCACGGGTGTTAATTTGTGCGCCATTTAAAACATTGAGAATGGGTGTTTCAATTGTCACATCACCACCCCGTCCCCTAGCTGTTGGTTGGGAGTAAGCTGCAATTGTCGTATTAGAAAGGGCTGGCTGACCAATTAGTTCAAGGGATTCGGAAGCTTTGATTAGAATACCTTGTTCTGAGCCTGTGCCTAAAGTGTGGGAAGTAATAGTTGAAGATCCAGTCAGGGTAATTTTTTGCCCCTGGATAATTATCGCACCACCTTGGTTTCCGCTTGTATCAACCTTAGCTGCGTTATTAAAGTTTATATTTTGGAACTGAGTCGCAGTATTGAAATCTAAGCTGAATCCACCAGTGTTTGCAGACAGTCCTACCGTATTATTTGCTGCAACGCTCCCTAATTCAACTCTGCCATCGGTAGCAGTAATTGTACTCTGGTCAAAAGTTAAGTTATTTCCTACAAGTGCAAATGTATTTCTCGCTGGAATTGCTAATTTTGACCCATAAACGTTGATTGAGCTGGGATTGCTGCCCATTTGCAAACCAATCGGCACGCTCAAGGTGAGTAAAGCTGAATCCAGTGGATTTGTAGCACTAAAATTAAATCCATCTGCAAATTTAATACTTTCAGCAGTAGTACCAACAAACGAACCACCAATTTTCAAACTTGCATTTTTGCCAAAAATAATCCCACTGGGATTGAGCAAAAATAAATTAGCACTACCATTGGCTTTAATTAGACCATCAATATTGGAAACATTGCCACCTGTGACTCTACTAAAAATATTCTGTATATCTGCGGCATTGTTGAAGAATGCCGAACCGTTGCTAGAAACCGAGAATTGGTTGAAGCTATGAAATAAATTATTACCTACACGGCTACCATCGGTGATGGTGAAATGATTACTACCAGTCACATTAGTGTTGAGAGTGCGATCAGGAATAACTTGAGCGTGACCACTACTGTTATCAATAGCAGATATGAAGATTGTGCCAATTAAGGCTAAACCAGCAAAATTTCGTTGCATCAACCTATCTCTAATTTCTAGCCTGTATATAGTTTTCCCAACCAAAATGCTACAAGTTGAGGAATTTTATAATGTTATGATGAGTTCTTTTTAGCTTTTATGAAAAGCAGTACAAGTTAATGATGATTGCAAATTCACAGGAGATTTAGCTGCAATTAATTCAATTTTGCCTTGGGCGTTACGTCGCCAAAAATTAGCTTGGACAAGTGTTTCTGGAGATTGTGGTATTTGGGCTTGTGCTGGTTGTTTTTTGGAGAATGCAGAGATGTCGCGGGTATCTGACCAAGAGCGATCGCTCCTAATATCCTGGGTCGGATTTTGTGGTATTCCACCCCGTCCTGTTGCCACAAAACTACTACCATTCTGATCAGAACAACCTGTAGCAATTTGTTGGGATGGATCGGCCACATTTACAGGTAGTTCTACTAAACCCGAATTAGGATCAACACCAATAGTATGAACTTCTACTGTACCATTGACTCCAAATTGGGAACTGGCGGTGATATCACTATCAGGGGTGAGTTGGGAGCGATACTTGAGACCAAGAATGCCCTGAGTTGTAATTTCAATATTTCCACCTTTGCCATTGACGGCATTAGCAATAATATCACTGTTCTCTAAACCGACAATGATGGGTGAATTAATGATGATATTGCCACTATTACCAGTACCACCAGCTTCAGCATTTATGAAACTGCCGTGACGCATTAGTAAACTGTCGTGCAATTGGAGGTTGATATTACCCCCTTCGCCTAATTTTGTGGATGTTGAAAGACTACCACTATTGTTGAGATATAACGTATTCGCGTTAATTGTTAATGTTCCGGCATCACCAAGAACTTCGTTTTGGGCAAAAACTTTGCCCTGATCGCTAATGGTTAATTTAGAAGTATTGATTGTTATGCTACCGGCTTCCGCAGTAGAGTTTCTATTATCACTAATCCCGGCAGCTGTTCTAACGGTAAATAAACGAGCGATCGCCCCAATGTAGCTTGGGTTTTGCGGGTCTTTCAGCCCACTTACGTTGATTGACTCAGTGGCGTTAATCGTCAGGTTGCCAGCATTACCAAGATTTACAGTAGAAACTGAAACTAAACCCCCATCTTGAATGGACAGTGTGCGAGTATCAAGCTGAAGATTGCCAGCATTCCCAGAACCAAAAGTATTAGCTGATAGTAGACTAATCAGGAAAGAGCCTGGCATTGTATTCAAACTTGATATCTGAACAGTATCAGCACGGATCTTAACGTTGCCACCATTGCCAGTAAGAAAGCTTCTAGTACCAACATTGCCACCACCAAAAATTGTCAGGCGATCTGTAGAGAGCAATAAATCTCCACCTTGACCACTTCCATAAGTTCCAGCCATCAGCACACCAAATATCGGAGCAGGAGAAGGATTACCAGGTTCAATCCCACCAACTGAAACTTCATTTGCTTTGACTATGACATCACCACTAGGTGCTGAACTATAGGTACGGTTAATAACAATCGCACCTTTATCAATGGTTAGTTTTGGGGTTGTAATGGCAATATTTCCACTTGCCCCCACTTGTAGCGTTTCATTGACTATACCACTGGAACTTTGAAAGTCTGGGGACATACCCATTACTTGCAGCGATTCTGCGGCATTGATGGTAATATCACCCGCAGTCTGGCTACCTAGATTTTGTACTACCATCAAAGAACCATCCCGAAGATTGATCTGTTTTCCCTGAACTTGAATCGACCCTGGAGTTGTTCCGCGAACAGATGCTACAGCACGCTGGCTCATTTGAATATCACCAAAGCTATAGTTTTCATCAGGATAGCTAAGTGTTAACCCTTGAGAAGTTATATTGATATTTGGCTCACCTTCAATGATACTTCCTAGTTCAATGCGTCCTCCTGGTGCGGAGAGAAAGCTACTATTGAGGACAAGATGACCACCCACCAGAGCTAGTGTTTTTCCAGAGCGCAGCTGTAAGCCATTTAAACTAGTTAATCCAGAAATAGGAGATGTGCCATTCAATTTGCTATTGTTCCCTGTTCCCTCGACGGAAATAGTTCCCGGATTACCACCAAACTGTAGCCCAATTGGGACACTCAAAGTCAGCAAAGGAGTAGTATTGGCGTTAACTCCACTAAATTCTGTCCCATCAGCAAACTTAATATTATTGGCTGTCGTCCCTACAAACGACCCACCAATATTTAAGCTGGCATTTGAGCCAAAGATTATTCCACTGGGATTGAGTAGAAATAAATTAGCACTACCATTGGCTTTAATTAAACCATCAATATTGGAAATACTACCACCAGTAACGCGATTAAAAATATTTTGGATATCTGGAGCGTTGTCGAAGAATGCAGAGCCATTTGTGGGAATTGAAAATTGGCTGAAACTGTGGAACAGGTTGTTCCCGACACGATTCCCATTAGTGATGGTAAAATCATAGCCGCTTTGGGAGACACTGGTGTTGAGAGTTCCATCGGGAATAACTTGAGCGTTAACAAAGCTACTGCTAACATCGCATATTAATATTCCGCTGATTAAACCAAACCAAGAAAAAGTTACTTTCATCAACTCATTTCCATTTTTTACCCTGTATGTAGTGTTCCCAAATGAGTATTTTGCTAACGCTTTTGGATGTGTAACTAACTTTTGGAAATTGCTGCACAGGTTAATGCTGACTGCATTTGAGTCGGAGATTGATGTGCAACCAACTCAATTTTGCCTTGGGTGTTACGATGCCAAGAAGTAGCTTGGACAAACATCTTTAGAGATTCAGGTATTTGGGCTTGTGCTTGTTGCGTTGCGTGATATGCAGAAATATCGCGCACATCAGACCAAGTGCGATCGCTCCTAATATCCTGGGTCGGATTTTGTGGTATTCCACCCCGTCCTGTAGCTACAAAACTGCTAGCTGGATTTGCAGAACAACCTGTGGCAATTTGTTGTGATGAGTCTGTCAGATTTGTAGGTAGTTCTATCAAACCAGAATTAGGATCGATGCCGATATTATTAATTTGGACTGTGCCACTAACGTTGAATTCTGAACTAGCAGTAATGTCGTTGGTCAGAACTTCTCTAGGACTGAGAAGATTACGGTACTCTAAACCAATAATTCCCTGAGTCGTGATTTGAATATTGCCGCCTCTGCCCTGCACTGCATTGGCAATAATGTCACTATTTTCTAAACCAACAATGTTGGGGGTGTTAATTATAATATTGCCCCCATTGCCCCTAATACCCGCTTCTGCATTGATAAAGCTACCATGACGCATTAATAATAAATCTCGCAGTTGGAGATCGATGTTGCCTCCTTCTCCCGCTTTTGTAGATGCCGAAATACTTGCCTGATTTTCGAGTTTGAGGATATTGGCATCAATTTGCAGAGTACCAGCAGTACCAGAACCAGTATTCTGCACAAAAACCGTTGCACTATCAGTAATGTTGAGATATGGAGTATTGATGCTGGTATTCCCTGCATTAGCGCGGGAAATTTGAGCAAATGTACCAAAAGGACGGACAGCAGTACCGATGTAGCTGGGATTTTCTGCATCCTTCACCCCACTGATATCAATCGATTCAGACGCATTAATAGTGAGTGAACCCGCATTGCCTAAAACTATGCTGGAAGCAGATACTCTCCCACCAGCTTGAATTGATAACTTACGAGTGTCGATCGCCAAATTTCCTGCATTACCAGCCCCAAATGTGGCAGTAGAAATGAGACTAAAATAAAAACCAGTTGGAGTTCCTGTATTATTTACTTCGATAGTATCCGCTTTCACCGTAACATCGCCCCCATTACCCGAAGCATAGGGTCTTGCTGCTATATTTGCTCCCGCTAAAACAGACAGTTTTTGAGTAGAGAGGGACACATTTCCGCCTTTTCCACCTGCATAGGAAGCAGCTAATATTTGGCTAACAGCACGAAAAGCTGAAGGATCGCCCAACGCAAAACTGTTTACCTGCGTTTCATTAGTATTGATGATAATATTGCCCGCTGGTGCTGTGCTGAAAGTACGGTTCAAGATATACCCACCCCGATCAATATTCAATCGTGGGGTGTTAATGATAATATTCCCTGCTGCACCAGAGGATGTAGTTTCGTTAACTAAACTGCTGGAACTCTGAAAATCAGGTGATTTGCCGATGATTTCTAAAGACTCCGCAGAATTGATGGCAATATCACCAGCTGTCTTTTGACTGCGATTTTGGACTAAAATTAGCGAACCATCTTGAATACTGACTTGTTTTCCTTGAATATGGATAGCCCCTCCACCTTCTCCATTAAAATCACGTGTAGATGCTAGAGCGCGTTGGGTGATCTGAATATTGCCAAGACTCGAAGCATCGGCGTACTGGAGTGCAAATCCTTGAGGAATAGAATTGAGAACGGCGTTGCCGTTTTTGATGCTACCCAACTCTATTAGTCCTCCTGGTGCAGAGAGCAAGCCACCATCCAAGTCAATTTCTCCGCCCACTAATGCCAGTGTTTTTCCAGATTGTAATTGTAATCCTCTGTTATTGAGGTTGAGTCCAGAAACCTGAAGCGAGTCACTTAATCGAGCATTATGTCCTGTGCCTTGAATCGTTATACCTCCTGGGTTGCTACCAAATTGCAATCCAATAGGTACACTCATCGTTAACAAAGGGGATGTGTTGGTGTTGGTGCTACTAAATTTCCCACCATCAGCAAATGTGATACTGTCAGCCGTTGTCCCCACAAAAGAACCACCAATATTCAAGCTGGCATTAGAACCGAAAATTATACCTGCGGGGTTCAGTAAAAACAGATTAGCACTACCATTGGCTTGTATTAAACCATCAATCTGGGAAATATTGCTCCCTGTGACGCGGCTAAAAATATTCTGAATATCAGCAGCGTTTTGAAATGAGGCTGAACCATTGGTGGGAACGGAAAACTGACTGAAACTATGAAATAGGTTATTGCCGACACGATTTCCATTGGTGATAGTAAAATGATCGCCATTTTGGGAGACGGTGGTATTCAATGTGGCATCAGGAGTCACTTGTGCGTTAGCTGAGTTACACCAGAGGAAAATTATCCCTAATGGTAAGAGTATTTGATTGGCCAACGTACTATGAATGAACCTGAAGCACATAGAAATTGCCTCTCTTAATACTTTCTTTACATAATTAAGATTCCCGAAATACCCTTATATGTAACAGATGAGACAATTAACTCTGGGGAAGAGCTGCACAACTTAAGGATGGTTGCATCTGAGCATGGAATTGACTGGTAACTAACTCAATTTTTCCTTGGGTGTTACGATGCCAGGAAGTGGCTTGAATGGGAATTTGTAACTTTGGGGGTGTTTGTGCTGTCACTTCAGTAGTAGTAGGGTATGTACTGATGTCGCGGGTATCAGACCAAGGGCGATCGCTCCAAATCTGTTGATGGGGATTTTGTGAAATACCACCCCGACCTGTAGCCACAAAACTACTACCATTATTACCAGAACAACCTGTAGAAATTTGTTGGGATGGATCAGTTACGTTTGCTGGTAGTTCTACTAAACCGGAATTTGGATCAACACCGATAGTATTGACTTGAACCGTACCACTTAGCCCAAATTGGGAACTAGCAGTGATATCACTATCGGGGGTGAGTTGATTACGGAACTCCAATCCTAAAAGACCTTGAGTGGTGATTTGAATGTTACCACCTTGACCTAGGATGGCATTGGCCGCAATATCACTGTTTTCTGTAGGAACGGCGATGATAGACTTCGCACTGATATTAATGTTGCCACCAGTGGAATTACCGCGAGCATTGGTGATAATGTTACTGTTGTTTCGGAGGAGGACAAAATCACTGGCGTTGAGCCTGATGTTACCACGACCGCCCCCATTCACTTCGGCTCGCAGACTCGCACTATTGTCAAGATAAATCTGATTAGCATTGATATTTAAATTACCTGCATCTCCTGAGCCAAAATTGCTAACGGTAATTTCTGCCCCATCACGAACGCTCAAGCTGTCAGCGGTAATGTTTACTGACCGAGCAGAAAAACTATTTGCTGCGGATGCTGTGATCGTACTAGGCACTATTCGACCATCGGATAAAGGTTCAGAAAAACCCTGCACATCAATATCATTAACCCGTAAACTTACACTACCAGCAGACCCTTGACCCAAGCTAGATGAAGTGATCTGCCCACCTTGGAACACGCGTAAGCTTTCAGCTTGTAAGTTAATATTGCCACCATCACCAACCGCATCTTCACTGACTGCCACGGTAATACCACTAACTGTATTGCTAAAAATATCGAGCGTTGGGTTACTGACTTCTACATTTTGAGCTTGAATTCTGATATTCCCTGCTTCACCGTTACCTGATAGCGCGCTAGAAATTGTGCCACCGCCTCTAACGCGTAAATTTCCAGTATTAATAGTGATATTGCCCGCTTCACCTTGAGCAAAAGGTTGAATTGAACTGATGACGGCACTAGTGAATCCTGAAGGTGTCATGCCATTGATTTCCAGAGACTCCCTAGCTTGAATGGAAATATCTCCAGAATTACCGATGGTGATTGAGTTAAAACCAGGAAATGGGAAGCCAAGTATATCAGTACTGATACGCCCACCGTTTATTGCACGAACTTGATTCGCTTCAATGGTGATAGTGCCACTATTATTTCTGTTGCCCCCACTAACTAAGGTGGTAATAGCACTAGGGCGAAAAAAGGAAAAACCAAAAGAAAAATTAGGATATGGATTATATCCACTCACTTCCACATCCTTGGCACGAACAGTAATGTTGCCGGTACTAGTGTCACTAATGGGATCAAATTTGAAAGTAGAGAAGTCAAAGACAAGACCACTGTTGATAGATTGCAACCATGCTCCATTCTGAATCCGTAAACTCTCCGTCTCGATGGTAATATCTCCAGCCTTGGCTCCACTTCCGAATACACTTGTATATAATCCAGGGGTTTCATAATTTTGTGGATCTGATACTCCTAACAAATCAACAAATTCCGTGGTTTTGACGGTGATACCTTGCCCTTGTCCGAAAGCTTGTGTCGCCGAAGAGATTCCTGAACCATCCTTGATTGTCAAACCACGTCCACGGATGTTAACTGCGCCTCCGTTTGCCCCAGTGGTATCGATGAGCGAGGATTGACGTAGGGTAATTGTTCCCCAATCAGCCGATACTGGGCTAGTGAATTGCAATCCTGCTTGATGATTTAATCCTACCTCTGCATTCCGCAAAGCCCATAATTCAACTCTGCCGTCTGGATTGACGATGCTGGTTTGATTAATATCAATTTCACTGCCCACTAAAGCAACGGTTTGAGCCTGAAAAATTTGCTGGGGATAGCGATACAAGAAGTTGAGTGCTGGTGTACCTTGGGTGCGAATCGCGCCAGCATTACTGCCCAGTTGTAGCCCTACAGGGACACTCATGGTTAATAGGGCTGGGGTTGTAGTCTCGGTGGCATTAAACTGAAAGCCATCAGCAAACTTAATACTGTCAGCAGTAGTACCTACAAATGATCCGCTGATATTGAGGCTGGCTTGAGACCCAAAGACTATGCCACTAGGATTGAGCAGAAACAGACTGACAGCGTTGTTGTTTTTAATAATTTGAATCAATCCATCGATTTGAGAAACATTACCACCAGTAACTCGACTAAATATATTTGTAATGTTGGGTGTGTTGGTTAAATCAAATGTGGCTGAACCACCAGTGGGTACAGAAAACTGTCCAAAACTGTGAAATAAATTACTACCTGCGTTACTGCCATTAGTGATCTTAAAGTGATTTCCACTTTGAGAGACAGTAGTATTGAGACTGTCATCTGACGTGATTTGAGCATCAGCACAGCCATTCCACAGCAAGACTATTATCGATGGTAGTAGCATGACACCTGTTGAGATCCGAGTCAACAAACCTAAACACTGTCCGTTCGCTGATTTTCACCTCAGAAAAAGGAATTAAGTCTTGCAGAGTAATGGTTCTAGCAAATAAAGAGAGAAAGGCATTTTCATGGCGGAAAGAATCTGTTTTTGAAGCTGATTAAGAGG